>Ga0116223_10000065_pt1 | contig 131056 bp, 116 predicted proteins | sample Sb_taG_3_FD_90092 | JGI IMG/M metagenome (GOLD analysis project Ga0116223, IMG submission 90092) | Peat soil microbial communities from Weissenstadt, Germany - Sb_50d_a_PC metaG | ecosystem: Environmental > Terrestrial > Soil > Wetlands > Peat | place: Germany: Weissenstadt | collected... | reverse complement strand
TTTGCCGCGATGCGGTCGAGCATGCGCGTAGTGTTGAATGCGCGAGTCACATCTCCCGGCCATTTCCTGCGCTCCAGCAGCCAACGCAGCAACACGCAGAAGATTTTGTGCGAATCGACGAAGCTGCCGTCTTCGGCCACGGCGCCGATACGGTCCGCGTCACCGTCAGTGGCCAGCCCAGCATCGCATTTCTCGCGAACCACCGTCTGCTGCAACATTGCCGTATTCGGTTCAATCGGCTCTGGATTGATCCCCGGAAACAGCGGATTCAGTTCCTGACGAATCGCAATGTGCTGCACTCCGCGTTCGGCAAATATTCCAGCCAGCACTCCGCGTCCAGAGCCGTACATCGCATCCACCGCAAACTTGAACTTCGTTTTCGCGATCAGGTCCATGTCGGCGAAGCGGCAAACCGCGGCAATGTAGTCCTGTTTGAGATCAACCTCTTCAATGGGCGCTATGTTCCCCTTCGGAGCGGCGCCGGAGGCCATCTCTTCTTCAATCTTCTTCATGATGGCCGGCGTGGCCGAGCCGCCAAACTTGCCCTTGAACTTCACCCCATTCCAGTTCCACGGATTATGGCTCGACGTCACCATCACTCCGCCCGCCGCACCCTGATGTTTCACTGCGTATGAAACCGAAGGCGTTGGCGTGTAATCGTTCGCGAGTTTCACCGGAATTCCGGCAGCTGCGATCACCTCCGCCACAATCCGCGCGGCCCGCGGCGAGGCAAAGCGGGTGTCATAGCCGACAAACACTCCACGCTGCGGCTCCTCGTATTTCAGAACATACGAGGCGATTGCGCCCGCCACGCGGCGCACATTCTCGAACGTGAAGTCATCGGCGATCACTCCGCGCCAGCCGTCGGTTCCGAATTTGATCTCTTGCGCCATAGTCCACTAATCAAGTCCTGCCACCTGTCGCCGGGCCCGTGCCAGTCCGCAACTTCAGTGTTTGAACTGCATGTGGATATTGATCCAATAGTCGTCGTGCGGCGGATTAGTGAACTTTCCCGCCAAAAGCGCAGTGCGAGTGCAACCCGCAAACTGCGTTTCAGGATAAACCAGCACCTCCTGGACCTTGCCGTCGGCATGGAGTTTGAGAAACATATCGAACGGATCGATACTGGTGCCCGGCGGCACGGCTTGCTTACACTGCCTCACACTGGACAGATATTTTTCGGTGAGCTCTTTCCCGATCAGCTCGTCGTACTGCTTGCCGGCGGAGGTTTTCAAGTTTGCCTCGACCGCGGCAAGGGCGGCAGCCAGCGCTTTCTTGTCCGCTGCAAAACACATCGAGGCGAGAGTGAACGAAACCGTCAAGAGCGCCGCAAGCCTTCGGGAAAGTTTCAAGGTCATGCTCCTGTCTCCTTATTCTCGGTTAACGAGTTTGTCTCCGCCTCGAATGCCCCGCTACTTCTCGATTACACGAGCTTGTGTAGCTTCTTCTCGTCCAGATACTTTACGACCTTGCCTACATCCTGCGCATGCTGCCGAGTTGTAATCAGCAACGCATCCGGAGTTTCCACTACCACCAGATCAGTGACCCCTACCGCCGCAACAAACTTGCCCGGAGCGTAAACATAGTTCCCGCGCGCATTCATCAGGAACACTCCAGAACCCGCCACCAGATTGCCTTCCGGCGGACTGCTCTTAGCAGTGTGGTGCTCGTGCAGCGCCGTCCACGAACCCAGGTCGTTCCAGCCAAAGTCAGCCGACAGGCAGAAAATGTTTCCCGCCTGCTCGCCTTTCGCCGACCGCGGCTCGAGCACCGCGTAATCCACGCTGATGTTTTCGCACTTGGGATACAGCCTGCGAAAGACAGCAGCGAACTTGCGCGACCCGAAGGCAGCGGCAATTTCTTCCAGCAACCGCGCCGTCTTCGGCAGATGTTCCAGCAGCGCCTCCGCCAGCGTGCGCGCGCTCCACAAGAACATGCCGCTGTTCCAGAAATAGTTTCCTGCGGCAACAAATTCCGCAGCCTTGGCCGCATCCGGCTTCTCGGTGAAGCGGCGTACGCGCAGAGCTTCACCCCGAAACGCGCTTCCCGCCTCAATGTACCCGTATCCGGTTTCCGCGCGATTCGGCCGGATGCCGAGCACCACGATGTTCGCGCCCGCCGCCGCGATTTCGATTCCGCGTTCCAGCGTCTCGCGATACCGCTTCTCATCCGCGATCACATGATCGGAGGGAAACAACCCGATCACCGCCTCCGGATTCTCGCGCAATAACAGAAACGCCGCCAAGCCAATAGCCGGGGCCGTATTCCGCCCCACGGGCTCGGCCAGTATCTGCGCCTTCGGCAGCTTCGGGAGCTGTTTCGCGATGGCGAGCCGCAAGTCTTCGTTCGTGATGATCCAGAACTTCTTCGCCGGAGCCAGCGGCAACAGGCGTGCCACGGTCTGCTGAATCATCGACTGCTTGCCGTCGAGCACGAGCAGTTGCTTGGCGCGCTTCTTCCGGCTCAGCGGCCAGAACCGCGTCCCGCGACCTCCAGCCAGAATTACGGGATAGAAATTCAAGTTCTTAGCCAATGGTCCAGACTTCCTGGATTGCAGATTGCTAGAGCAGCCGCCGCCGCACAGGCATCGCGCAAGTCAATCTCAAGTCGCAGCCTGACAAAGAAATCTGAAATCACAAATCTGAAACACCTTGCCTACATCCTCGTTTCCGGCTCAGGCAGCGGCCTTCCCGGAACGTACGCCCGCAGAAACTCCAGCGCCCACTGCGGACGCAGGCCGAACTTCCCCACACACGCCGGAACAACAACAGCGTCGCCTTTCGCCAGGGTGACGGGATCCATTCCAGCCGCCTCGACCACTCCGCACCCATCAATCGCCACCAGAATCTGCACTGAACTCTTCCCCGGGTCATCGCGCGTCACCAGTTCCAGCGGATCCTTCGCCTCAAACATATCCACAACAAAATAAGGAGCCGCCACCAACGGCGCATGCCGGTTCTTGCTGCCGCGCATCTGCTCGGGCGCTGGGCGCACGACCTTCCCCGATCCCACTTTCTCCCTCACCGCCGCCAGGCCATCTTTCAAATGCAGTTCGCGCGGACGCCCGTAATCATACAAGCGATACGTCGTGTCCGACTGCTGCTGTGTCTCCACGATCACCGATCCCGGTCCAAGCGTGTGCACGGTCCCACCGGCAACATAGATCATGTCCCCCGGATAAACGTTGATCCAATTGAGCAGTTCCTCCGCTCGCTTCTCGCGAATCGCTTCCTCCAACTGCTGCGCGGTCGCGCCCGGCTTGAGGCCCAACCCAATCTGCGAGCCCGGCTTCGCATGAGCAACATACCAGCACTCAGTCTTCCCCCAGGGCTGTCCCACGCGCACAGCCTGCTCATCGTCGGGATGCACTTGCACAGAGAGCTTCTCATGCGGGAAAAGAAACTTGAGCAGCAGAGGAAACCGTTTCGCATCGCGCGCCGCTTCACCTACGAGTTCGCGTTGATACTGCTCGCTCAACTGCGCGAGCGTCTTGCCAGTAAGCGGTCCGTTCGCGACTTTACAATCGTCGCCGCTTAGCCAAGCCTCGCCGATCTTCTCCTCGAACTTGTGATTGGGATAAATCGGCGACAGATCCTTCGTGCCCCACGGACGGGGATCAAATCCAGGCAACATCAACAATGGATAAAGATTTTCCATACAAACTTACGCCCACAAAAAAGGCCGCTCGCAAACGGAACGGCCTTTGCCGAACCCGATCCTCTCCAAGAGTCAGGCCAATGAAAACGAACTACACCGCCGCAAAGAACTTCCGCATACGCTCCAACCCGCGATCCAACTCCGCCTTCGACGTCGCATACGAAACGCGAATGTGCTCGCTGGTGCCGAAGCCCTCGCCGGGAACCGTGGCGACGTGAACCTCGCGCAACAACCGTCCGGCCACGTCTGCCGCGGACTTCAGCCCTCCACGGCCAAGGAACGCCGAAATGTTGGGATAGGAATAGAACGCGCCCTCCGGCAGCGTACAAGTGATGCCCGGGATCGCGCGCAGTCCCTTCACCATATGGTCGCGCAGTTCGATGTACTCACGCCGCATCTCCGCCACGCACTCCTGCGGCCCCTTCAGCGCAGCCACGGCCGCCTTCTGCACAATCGAAGTCGGATTCGACGTCGACTGGCTCTGCAGCTTCGCCATCGCACTGACCACGGCCGACGGAGCCATCGCGTATCCCAGGCGCCATCCCGTCATGGCGTAAGTTTTCGAGAGCGAGCCCAGCACGACGAAGCGTTCCTTGTATTCCCGCAGCGCTCCCACCGAGAAATTCTTCCCCGTGTAATTCAGGTAAACGTAGCACTCGTCCGACAGCACCCAGATGCTGCGCTGATGCGCCAGACGAATCACCTCAGTCATGTCCTCCGGACTCATCACCGCGCCCGAGGGATTCGAAGGGGAGTTGAGAATAATCACCTTCGTGCGCGGCGTAATCAGTCGAGCCACCATCTCGGCCGTCACGCGGAATCCCTGCGCTTCATCCGATTCAAGCAGAACGCAATTCCCGCCCGCGAACCGAATAATGTCTTTGAACGAAACCCAGTACGGGACGGGCAGAATCACCTCGTCGCCGTGATCCACCAGAACTTGAATCGCATTGAACAGCGCATGCTTTCCGCCAGTCGAGGCAATCACTTCCTCGCGCCGGTAATCCGAATCGAAGTCCACGTTGTGGCGGTGCGCAATGGCATCGCGCAACTCGGGGGTACCGGCGACGGCTGTGTACTTGGTGAAATTCCCGTTAATCGCTGCGATCGCGGCATCTTTGATATGCTGCGGCGTGGTGAAATGCGGCTCGCCCGCGCCAAAATCGACGACGTCGATTCCCTGCGAGCGCAGCTTGTCGGCCTCAGCCACCACCGCCATCGTGGCGGAGGGCTCGATGCGATTGATTCTTTCCGTGAGTCTCAGCGCTTCTACCGTTGCCGTGGTCATGCCTTCTTCTTCCTTTTCCTCGGTACTTCCTCCAGTTGTGTGTCCCGAAGTTTGTATGCGGGATCCAGCTTCTCCCGCAGCTTCTGCTCCACCGCGTCAGGGACGAGATCTTTGACCGGCCCTCCGGCCTGCGCCACATCGCGCACCAGACGCGAACTTACGTAGGAATACTTGACGGCCGGCATCATGAAGACCGTTTCCAGCGTCGGCTCGAGTTTGCGATTCATCAGCGCCATCTGGAGCTCGTATTCGTAGTCGCTGATGGCGCGAATGCCGCGCAACACACACATGGCGTCGATCGACTTGGCATATTCCACCATCAGGCCGTCGAACGTGTCGATGCGAACATTGCTCCAATCGGCCGTGAGGTGTCGCAGCATCTCGAGCCGCTCCCCCAGGCTGAACATCGGGGTCTTCTCCGAATTGCGCAGAATCGCAACCACCAGCTGTTCGAACATCTTGCTGCCTCGCTCAATCAGATCGAGGTGCCCATTAGTGGGCGGATCAAACGACCCGGGATAGACAGCGATGCCCTTATTCAATCGTCCTCACAGAAAGGCCGCGAGTCTGGCAATTCGAGCAGTAAATGGAGCAACAGAAGATTTTATGCGGGTAGGAGCAATAATGGCAATCGGGGAATGAGGCCTAGGTAATCGTTGTCATCCCGAGCAAGGCGAGGGACCTGGGTTCTTGCCGGGCGCCAGGATGAAGCCGTCGCGCTAGCAAACACCCAGGTCCCTCGCCTTGCTCGGGATGACAACGATTTATGGACGTCGCATTCCGCCTACCGCTTAGCCGCCACCGGCACCTTGACCGGCTCAGCCGCAGCGCTTGGCATGGTCGTCACACGCGCGCCCGAAGGGGTTGCAGTCTGCGCGGAGGCCGCCGCTGGTTGCGCGGGGCCATGGGTCAATCCCAGCGCCTTGCGTACTTCGGTGTCCAGCTTGGCCATCACGTCCTTGTTGTCCTTCAGGAACTGGCGGGCATTCTCGCGTCCCTGACCGATCCGCTCTCCCTTGTAGCTGTACCAGGAGCCGGATTTTTCGACGATGTTGTTGTTCGAGGCCAAATCGATCAGATCGCCTTCGCGCGAAATGCCTTCTCCGTAGAGAATGTCGAACTCCGCCTCGCGGAATGGCGCCGCCACTTTGTTCTTCACAATTTTTACGCGGGTGCGCGAGCCGGTGACGAGGTCGCCTTCCTTGATGGCTGCGATCCGCCGGATATCGATGCGCACGGACGAATAAAATTTCAGCGCGCGCCCGCCGGTTGTGGTTTCCGGGTTGCCGAACATCACGCCAATCTTCTCGCGAATCTGATTAATAAAGATGAGACAAGTTCTCGACTTCGAAACCGTCCCCGTCAGTTTCCGCAGCGCCTGCGACATCAACCGAGCCTGCAGCCCCATGTGGCTGTCGCCCATTTCGCCGTCCAGTTCGGCCTTGGGTACGAGTGCCGCCACTGAATCCACCACCAGCACGTCGATGGCGTTCGAGCGCACCAGCGCTTCCGTGATCTCCAGCGCCTGCTCGCCGTAGTCAGGCTGCGAGACCAGCAAGTTGTCGACATCCACTCCGAGTTTCTTGGCATATCCGGGGTCGAGCGCGTGCTCGGCGTCCACAAACGCGGCCATGCCGCCCATCTTCTGCGCCTCGGCAATCACCTGCAGGGTAATCGTGGTCTTGCCCGAAGACTCCGGCCCAAACACTTCCACCACGCGTCCGCGCGGAAACCCGCCCACGCCCAGGGCCGCGTCGAACGAAATCGACCCGGTCGGGATCACCGCGATGGGCACGATCGCTTCCTTCGACCCCAACCGCATGATCGAGCCCTTGCCAAATTGTTTTTCAATCTGTGAGACCGCCAGTTCAATCGCCTTGCCCCGTTCGTCCGCCATGGAGTGGCTCCTTTAAGACTGCAGCCTGAAAAAGAATCTGGGCGGATTATACATACAGATCGAAGCGAAGAAAAGGCGAATCAAAACAATAACGGTGGAAATCGTCCCGAATCGGGCAATTCAACTCGATTTGTCATCCTGAGGCCTGCGCTCTTTGCGGGCCGAGGGACCTCTGGACTTGTCGGCAGCACCGATGTCCCCGGCGAGTGCATAGGTTCTTCGCTTCGCTCAGAATGACAATCAAGCACGGCGCCCCTACCTCTGCAGCAGATCCACCGGCGCCGTCACGTCATGTACCCGGAAATACTTAGCCAGCGCCGGATACTTCCGCGCCACCGCCTCATACATGGCATAAGCCACGTTGCGATAAGAAACATGCCCCGCCGGCGTAGTCCGCAACTCTGAAATGTAAACCGCCTCGGCAAAGTCCATCTTGAAGAGCGCCCGCTTGCGGAACGCCAGCGGAATCGCATACTGCGAATTCTCCTCGGCCTCCGGAGTGCCGCGCCCAGCCAACTTCTCCACCGCCGTCTGCACCCGCCGCATGGCCGCTTCGAACCGTCCCCGCACACCCGCATCTTCCATATCGAGCAGCATTTCGTATCCATGCTGCGTCGTGAATCCCTGCATCACCTGGATGCACCGCCGGTGCCGGTGCATGTCGCGAAAACCGCCCGTATCCATCAGGATGTCGAAACGAAACTGCTGCCCCGCGCGGAAACCCCGCAGCATCTCGTCGTGCTTCCCGCGGTGCCTCAGCCCCAGGTCAATAATCTCTCTCCGCCGCCGTTCCCCTGCCACTTGCACTGCCTGCCGAATCTGCCGGTAAGAATGATGGCTGTGTTCATAGAGCAGCGTGGTCGCGATCTCCACTTCCAGCGGCTCTTCGTCGAGCAAATCCACAATCGCCTTCGAAGGAGCGACCGGCTCCGAAGCCATCAATTCCCGCGCGGCCTGCCGCAACTCGCGCCGCGTCGCCATCTCATACTCATTGGGATCGGCATACTTCACCAAAGTCGGCGCCACGCGCACCTCGCGCAGCAACTCCTGCTCTGCGCGTGCCCCCAACTCAGGGTTCACCGCCCGAATCTGTGCCACCAAATCCTGCAGCGACTCGGCATTCACGTTATAAGCCGCACCGGTCGCCGCCCTCTTCAGCGACTCGCCCAGCGTCCGCACCTCCCTATGCGTGTGCGACAGCAGATGCGCCACCTGCGTCTCCAGCGTGCGCGCATTCACGATTTCGCCCAGCGAAGTATTCGTCGCCAGCGGCAGCAGATGGCGCGTGATGTCAAACGCTCGCGCCTTCAACGTGCGCTCATACGCCTCCTGCTTCATGTCGGCAGGCTTCGGCGTAACGCTTATGAGGTAATCCGTCATGATCGACGAGAAGTCTTCATACTCGGCGAACAGAAAATCCAGAGTCTCGCGATAAAGCTTGCGCGCCTCATCATCCGCACCGAAGTCCGGCGTGAAATAGCCGCTCTTCTTGAAATCCTGATACCGCGTCGACCGCTCTTGCCCGTCCCAGCGCTGCTCGTCGGCAAGTTCAATCGCGGCCAGAATCGACAGTCTCTCAACCGCAAGCGCAATGTGCGCCAAGTCGGCAATCGACCGGTGCCCGTATTGAAAGTAAAATGTGTTGAGAAATTTCTCCGCCTTCTGCGTGCTGATCTCGCGCAGCGACTCCTTCATCGACAGCGCCGACCGCGAATATTTCGCCATCGCATAGGCCTGGATCTCCGGCTCAACCCCAAACACCGCAAATACTTCGGTGGATGGCGTATCCGACGAAGTCTTTTCCAGCGGCGCCATGGGTTCGGCAGCCGACGCCCGCTGCGTCGAACGGTGTCCGGAGCCGGCGTCCGCCGCGTCCGCCGCGGAAGAGTTCCTGTTAGAAGGGTCAGGCATCACGATCACTTGGTTCGTCACAGTTTGAGGCATGAGTGTTGAAATGGTAATCGGCGACGCGGCATCGCGCAATCGTTAGCAAAATGACAACTCAGTCGGCTCGCAGTTGTAAACTCGCGACATGCGAAAGACTGGCGTCGGACTCGTCGTGGCCGCTTATGCTCTGCTGCTTTTCCTTTCGTTAACGTCGCCCGGATACGCCCGGGCGCATCCGCACATGGATCCCGTCATGCTCGCCCAATACGCGGCGCCTTGGCCCGTGGCGCTCGCCAGCGCGCTCGTGGTCGCCGGTATCATGCTTGCCGTAGTCCCGCTTCGACGAGGCGAACGTTGGGCCTTGTGGACAGAACTCGCCATGTTCGTGATCCTCTTCATCACGCGGGTCACCACCGACGCGCGCTGCCTGGTTGTCCTCGACCCACACCAGCACGGTTGCCACAGCTTCATCGTTGCAGCGATTCTCGGCGTAGTCGGGCTGGCCCTCGCTTGGCGCTGAACTTCCTGAATGCCCTACTCCCTGCCGAATGAGCGCACCGCCGCGTATAATTCGGCGTTCCACCGCAGTTATTCCCCAGATTAGTCGGGAGAACTCTCATGTCTCTTTCAGGACGAGTAGCTATGGTCACCGGCGCGTCGCAAGGCATCGGACGCACCTGCGCCCTACGCCTCGCCAAAGACGGCGCGGCCGTGGCCGTCGCGGCTCGTAACCAGGAAAAACTGAACGAACTCGTAGCCGAGATCACGACCGCAGGCGGCAAGGCCGCCGCCTTCGCCCTCGACGTCACCGAAGAAGAGCAGGTCAAATCCACGGTCAAAGCCGCCATCGCCCAGTTCGGCAAGATCGATGTCCTGGTCAACAACGCCGGCATCACCCGCGACCAGCTCGTCATGCGCATGAAGCGCGCCGATTGGGACGCCGTTCTGCAAACCAATCTCACTTCCGCCTATCTCTGCATCCAGCAAGTCATCGGCTCCATGCTCAAACAGCGCTGGGGACGCATCATCAACATCACCAGCGTTTTCGGTCAGATGGGCCAGGCCGGACAGGCGAACTACGCGGCCTCCAAGGCTGGACTGATCGGCCTCACCATGGCCATCGCCCGCGAAGTCGGCTCGCGCACGATTACCTGCAACGCCGTCGCCCCCGGCTTCATCGAAACCGCTATGACCGCGGTTCTGAGTGACGAGTTCAAGCAAACCGCCGTCAAACAGATTCCACTCGGCCGCGTGGGATCGCCTGAAGATGTGGCCGCAGCCGTTGCGTTTCTGGCCTCAGACGACGCGTCCTACATCACGGGACACGTGCTCAACGTGAACGGCGGCATGCTGATGGGTTGAGAATGCAGAGGACTGAATTGTCAGCATTGGTGCGGTTTGAACTGCGCCACTACCGGATTGTCATCCCGAGCGAAGCGAGGGCTCTAGGTTTAGCTTGCAGCGGGAAAGCACTCGACATGCGCACAGAACTCGCGTTGCTCGGGTGACGAAGTTGCGTTGCTATCTCTGAACGATCTTTCCTTAGAAACTTATGGGTACCGAGATCAAAACTCCTCAGTCTTCCTCCGTGTCCTCTGTGGTGAAAGGTCTTTCTTTAGCCCAAGCCGAGACCCCGTCCCAGATCGCCCAAGCCCGCGAACTCTTCCTCGAATACGCGCAGTCCCTCGGCTTCAGCCTGTGCTTTCAGAACTTCGACAAAGAACTCGCCGGCCTCCCCGGCGACTACGCCCCTTCGGAGGGCCGCCTGCTTCTAGCCGAGTACGAAGGTCAACTCGCGGGTTGTGTAGCTCTGCACAAACTCGAACCAGGCATCTGCGAGATGAAGCGTCTCTACCTGCGTCCCCAGTTTCGCGGCAAGGGATTCGGTCGCGCGCTTGCGGATCACATCATCGCGGAAGCTCGCCGGATCGGCTACCACCGCATCCGTCTCGACACGGTCGAGCCCGTCATGAAAGATGCCGTCGCGATGTACCGCAAAATCGGCTTCCGCGAAATCCCTCCCTATTGCCCAAATCCAATCGTCGGCGCCCTGTACATGGAATTGAACTTGTGATCCCACTCACGCTCAGCAGTCTTTTCGCGAACCAAACAGAAGAGCCGAAAACGGCCGCCGGACACCGCGTTTCGCTCCGTTGATTCCTTGCACAGCGTGCAAGCAAAAAGTTTCACCCCTTGCTCTGCCGCTCCGTCCCATTCGTTTTTCGTATGGCACCAATGTCCGGCTCATAGCACGAATTTCCCACTTGCCAGAAGTTGCCGCTCTGGTTACTATGGCCCATCCTGAAATGCTCCCAACCATGAATATCGGCGAGACCATCCGCAACTACCGGCTCCAGAAAGGTATGTCTCAAGGCGACATCGAAAAGCGAACCGGCCTTCTGCGCTGCTACCTGTCCCGCGTGGAAAACGGCCACACCATCCCTTCGCTCGACACGCTTTCAAAGATCGCCGGCGCCATGGAACTCCCGCTCTCGCAATTCTTCGCCGAGCCCGGCCACAGCAACGGCTCCAAGGGACTGCCCCAGCTCTCCGACGACGAAGTTCGCTTCCTCAGCCAGATCCGCCGCTACGCCACCAACCTGAACGACAGCGACCGCAAACTCGTTCTAGCCATGGTCAAGAAGATGGCTTCGAATTCGAAGTAAGCTTTTGGCTCTTGGCTTGAATCCCTCCAAAATTGCATTGAATTAAGCTGGCTCCTGTCGATGCCGCCGTTGACAATGCCCCCAAGAATCTCGCGCCGCGTTGCTCGCACAGGAAACCTCCTCAAGCCAAAAGCTAAGAGCCAAAAGCCAACAGCCATTACCCTTACTTTCGTACCATCCCCTCCGTGCCCCACAGGCACCTCGCCCCCGTCTCGCCTCCTCACTAAACTGTGCATGGAGACACCTGTGACCACCGACGAGGAACTGACCGTACTCGACGGCCAACTGCGCCGCCTGAAGATCGAGTACGAGATCTACTTCAGCAATCCGACTAAGCGGCCTCCCACCGACATCGAGTGGAAGGTGTTGAGTTTGTTGCGCAAGTTTTCCGACGGCGGCCGCATGAACTTTTCCCAGCGCTACCGCTACAACGAGATGGCCCAGCGCTACGCCGTCTACAGCGACTTGTGGCGCAAGAAGTCGCGCATCCGCGAAGAAGGCTATCGCCGTCCGCAGGACGCTCTGCTCTCCGTTCAGGGAGTGCGCATCGCGGAAGAGGAACTTAAGCCCCAGCACCACCCAGTCTATGGAGTGAACCACGCGGCCGCCGGCGCCGTCTCGTCGCAACACTTCACCTTGCACAGCGTTGACCAGGCGGAGCGCGAACAGGTCGAGCGCCTCTACAACACTCTGGTCGCCGCTAAGAAAAAAGCTGGCGAGAGCGTCTCCGGCAACTTCGACTCCTTCACTACGTTCGTTCAAAAGAAGACGGACCAGATCCGCAAGCAGTATCGCTGCCAAGACGTCGAATATTCCGTCGAACTCACCGATGGCCAAGTCAAACTGAAAGCCAAAGCCAAGACGTAGAAGTACATGCTCACTCCGATCTGTCCTCCTTCGTGGACCTTCGTGTCCTTAGTGGTTGATGAATCTTCGATAAGCGCCCCGCAAAGGATTGCCCTGGCCGCTTTCGTCTGCTGATAGAATTTCCGGTCACCATTCAGCACTCATCCCTACCTAAGGGGCCAAGCATGTCGTCCGTTCCCAGAATCCAGCGTGCCATCCTCAGCGTCACCGACAAGACCGGGCTGGTAGATTTCGCCCGCAAACTCTCCGCGCTGGGCATCGAACTGATCTCCACCGGGGGCACCGCCAAACTCCTCCGCGACTCCGGCATCGCCGTGAAAGACATCTCCGAGCTCACCGGATCCCCCGAAATGCTCGACGGACGCGTCAAGACTCTCCACCCCAAAGTCCATGGCGGCATCCTCCATCGCCGCGAAGACCCCAAGCACGTCGCCGCCGTCGCCGAGCACGGCATCGCCCCCATCGACATGGTCGTCGTAAATCTCTACGCCTTCGAAAAAACCGCGGCCAAGCCAGACGTAAAGTTCGAGGAACTCATCGAGAACATCGATATCGGCGGCCCGTCCATGATCCGCTCCGCCGCCAAGAATTTTCACGATGTTGCCATCGTCACTTCGCCCGCCGACTACGACGCAATCGCGGACGAACTCAAAAAAGAAGGCGGCGCCCTCTCCCACGAAACCAAATGGCGTCTCGCGCAAAAAGCCTTTGCCACCACCGCCGCCTACGACTCGGCGATCACCTCCACACTCGAGCAGATCAGCGCCGACGGTTCGCGATCCGAAGCTGAGAGTTTTCCGCGCACTCTTCGCCTCTCATTCCACAAGACCCTCGACCTCCGCTACGGCGAGAATCCTCACCAGAAAGCCGCCATGTATTCCGATGGCTCTGGCCTCGGCGTGGCTAATGCCCGCCAGATCCAAGGCAAGGAACTTTCCTTCAACAACATCGTCGACCTGCAAGCCGCCTGGGATCTCGCGCAGGAATTTGACGAGCCCGTCTGCGCCATCATCAAACACACCAACCCTTGCGGCGCCTCCACCGGCAAGACTCTCGCCGAAGCCTACAAGCGCGCCCTCGAGTGCGACCCCGTCTCAGCCTTCGGCGGCGTGATCGGCGTGAATCGCCCCATCGACGCCCAAGCCGCCGAAGAAATGCACAAGCTATTCCTCGAAGTCATCGCCGCCCCCGCCTTCGACGAGTCAGCCAAAGCCAAGTTCGCCTCGAAAAAGAACCTCCGTCTGGTAGAAGTCATAGACCCGCGTAGCCCCGGCAGCCCAGAGAGTCCAGACAGCCAGTGGAGCTCCGGACGCCCCGTCCGGGGGGCGGACGCCTCGTCCGCCTGGGTCCTGAAAAAAATCTCTGGCGGCCTGCTCGTGCAGGACGCCGACAACCGTCCGCTCCAAGACGCCGATCTCAAAGTCGTAACCAAACGCGCCCCCACTCCCGAAGAAACGCGCGCCCTGCTCTTCGCCTGGAAGGTGTGCAAGCACGTCAAGTCCAACGCTATCGTCTACGCCCGCGACGGCCAGACCGTTGGCGTCGGCGCCGGACAGATGAGCCGCGTCGATTCCGCCAAGCTCGGTGCCATGAAGGCCCAGCTCCCGCTGTATGGCACCGTCGCCGCCTCCGACGCCTTCTTCCCCTTCCCCGACGGCGTCGAAGAAATCGCCAAAGCCGGCGCCACCGCCATCATCCAGCCCGGCGGTTCACAGCGCGATCCAGAAGTCATCGCCGCCGCCGACCGTCTAGGACTGGCAATGCTGTTCACCGGAGTGCGCCACTTCCGCCACTGAGACCAGGCGTGGGACCTCGAACCTCGGACGTCGGCCCGGCGGAGACTCCGACATTTACATAACATGACACCCGCCATGCATCCCACAGTCCCTGACCTTCCGGTTTTGCCCGCCGTCGCCCTCCGAGCGGTGTTTTTTTCCATCTCCTCGATGCTCAGGGTAGAATAGAAGCACCTTTCCCCCGGCGGCTTTGCATCCAAGTAGCTGAGGTTTCGAGAATGCGCGAGAGCGCGGTCAGGTCCAGAATGAATAGAAATTTTCGCCTTTTTTTGATGATTTCCTTGGCCGCAGCGGCAGCCATGGGGCAAATTAGCCGAGCGCAAACCAGTACTGCGCAGACCAGCCCGACGTCCCCATCCGATTCCAAGCCGGCTCAGTCCTCGCCGCGCAAGCCTGACCGCGCCGCCGCCTACTACCACTACTCCGTCGCCCACATGTACGAAGAGCAGGTCACGGTCTATGGCCGCAGCGATTTGGCCAACAAAGCCATCGAGGAATACCGCCTCGCCATCGAAGCCGACCCGTCGTCAGAATTCCTGACCTCCGGCCTGGCCGAGCTCTACGTAAAGACTGGGCGCATCCGCGACGCAGTTCTCGAAGCGCAAGACATCATCAAGCGCGATCCCAGGAATCTTGAAGCGCACAAGCTTCTCGGCCGCATCTATCTTCGCTCCCTCGGCGACATGCCCGGCGGCAACGGCTCCGACAATGTCCTCAAGCTGGCGATCGAACAGTACGAGCAGATTGTGAAGATCGAGCCCGACAACGTCGACGACCACCTGCTCCTCGGTCGCCTCTACCGCCTGAACAGCGATCTGCAGAAAGCCGAGAACGAACTTAAGACTGCCGTCAAACTCGACCCCAGCTCCGAAGAAGCCGTCACGACGCTCGCCATGCTGTACACCGACGAAGGCGACACCGCGCATGCCCTGCAGGTCCTAAGCTCGGTGCCCGACTCCGGCCGCTCCGCCAAGCTGTACGCCGCCTTGGGCGCCGCCTACGAGCAGCGCAAGGATTACAAGAACGCAATTGACGCCTACCGCCACGCCATTGTTCTCGATCGCGACAATCTCGACGCCATTCGCGGCCTTGCCGAGAACCTTTTGAACGACGGCCAAGCCGAAGCCGCGCTCGAGCAATACAAAGTGATTGCCGATGCCAATCCCGAAGACGCGCAGACCTATGTCCGCATCGCAGAAATCTACCGCCGCCAGGGAAAGTACGATCTCGCCCTCGAGAATCTGAAGAAAGCCGATACTCTGGTTCCCGACACCATGGATGTCCCCTACAACATGGCTGCCGTCTACCAAGCGCAGGGCCGCTACGATGACGCGGTAAAGCTCCTGCAGGATCTGGTCAAGAGAACGGAAAAAAGCGAAGCCGCTTCCAGCCAGGCCGACCGCAACAATCGCGCTATTTTCATTGAGCGTCTCGGGATGGTCTACCGCGAACAGGAAAACTACACCGCCGCCGTCGAGACCTTCCGCAAAATGCTGCCTCTCGGCGAGGAAAATGCTCGCAGCGGCTTTCAGGAAATTATCGACACCTACCGCGACGCCAAGCAGTGGCCGCAGGCCACCGCCGCCGCCAAAGAAGCGGTGCAGAAACTGCCCGACGATCGCGACCTGCGCATGGTGCTCGACGCCCAACTCGCCGACACTGGCGAGGTCGACCATGCTCTTTCCGACGTGCGCTCCATGCTCAAAGGCGGCCCTGAGGATCGCGAAATCTACGTCCGTCTGGCCATCATCTACACGCGAGCCAAGCGTTGGAAGGAAGCTGAAGACGCTCTCGCCAAGGCCGAGCAGCTGGCCGCCAAGAACGACGACAAGGCTTATGTCTGGTTTTTGCGGGGCGACCTCTATCAACGCCAGAAGATGTTCGATCAGGCCGAAGTTGAGTTCAAAAAGGTCCTGGCCTCCGTTTCGCCCTCCGATCCGCAGAGCGCCGCTACGCTCAACTACCTCGGCTACATGAACGCTGATCGCGGTGTGAAGCTCGACGAGTCGCTCAACTTCATCAAGCAGGCTCTGACCTTTGAGCCCAATAACGGCGCCTATCTCGACTCGCTCGGCTGGGCCTACTTCAAGCTCGGCAAGTACGATCTGGCGGAAGAGAATCTGACCAAAGCCTCCATTCACATGGGCTCCGACGCCACCGTACAAGAGCATCTCGGAGACCTCTATCAGAAAACCGGACGCCTGAAACTGGCCGCCGCTCACTGGGAGCGCGCCGTCCAGGAGTGGAACAGAACCGTCCCCGCCGAGCAGGACAGCGAAGCCTTCGCCAAAGTCCAACAAAAACTCGAGTCGGCGAAAGTTAAGCTGGCTAAAGAAGAATCGGGCAGCAAGCAGTGATTTCCCAACCAGTCATCGCATAGCGCTGTCATCCTGAGCAAAGCGAAGGACCCCATGCAGGCCGGCACGACCACCGGCCCGCAGAGGAGTTCTTACCCGAAAGCTTGGGATCGATCCACGGTGCTCCCACCCACACACCAGTAAAACGAGCAACCCAATCGCCGGGTGCCCCATTTCTCGCGCGTTCTTTGCGCGAGAAGTGGGTCTTCACTGAGTTCCGCCCTATTGTCCCGTAGGGACATCTGAAAATAGCCCGGCGTTTCCAACGCCGGGTGGCTGCCTAGAAGCGGAACTGCATCCCGGAGGGATGCCTGAAACATCGCCGCGATCTTCACGCGACCTTTCAATCGCGGCCCCTGGGGATGAGCCGAAATCAACGCGCGATCCCTCACCTCGCGGTCGCTCCCTGTCGTACTCCAAAGCCGCGCGCTGCTAAACTCCCCGCATGCCCGCCGACGTCAGAAACATCACCATCCGCCCAGCCTCCCTCGACGACATCCCCGAAATCCTGCGCCAGCGCCGGGCCATGTGCGAGGACATGAACTACAAAGACCCAAATGCGCTAACCGCGATGGCGAAACTGTCGGCCGAATACTTAGCAAAGCACCTGTCCGACGGCTCATTCCACGCATGGCTGGCCTGCCATGGAGCCCAGGCCGTCGCCGGGGGCGCCGTGATCATCTCCCCCTGGCCGGCTCATCCCGACGACCTCGAATGCCGCCGCGCCACGATCCTCAACGTCTACACTGATCCCGCCTATCGCCGTCGCGCCATCGCCCGCCAACTGATGCAAACCATGATCGACTGGTGCAAACGCGAAGGCCTCGCCCGCGTAACTCTTCATGCCAGCGACCAGGGCCGCCATCTCTACGAATCCCTCGGCTTCGAACCCAGCAACGAAATGCGCCTCAACCTCTGCTGAGAGCAGAGCTTAACTTGCAACGATTTTTTTCGGAATGATCAGCAGGTCGGCTTGGCCCGGATCAAGTTCTGTGGAATCGGATCATGCGAGATATTCGCCGCAGGATTGCTTTGGGAAGGGCACGGCTTCAAGCCGTGCCCCCAAGGCCCAGATCGAAATGCGGGCTTTAGCCCCTGAGGGCCCACGCCGTCTAAACGCGGGCGAATTGCTACTGCCGAACTTCTCGGTACTCGCAACTCGGTACTCGGTACTGCTTCTGCTAAACTCTCCCACATGCTGGCCGGCTACGCGGTGCACCCCGAGCACTCCCGCGGACGCCGCTTCCCCGAGCCTCCACACCCCTACCGCAACGACTTTCAGCGCGACCGCGACCGTGTCATTCACGCCCGCGCTTTCCGCCGTCTCGAAGCCAAGACTCAGGTTTTCACCCGCCGCTACTCCGACCATTTCCGCAACCGCCTCACCCACAGCCTCGAAGTCACGCAAATCTCGCGCACCATCGCCGGAGCTCTCGGCCTCAACGTCGATCTCGCCGAAGCCCTGGGCCTGGTGCACGACATCGGACACCCTCCCTTCGGCCACGCTGGAGAAAAAGCTCTCGACACCGCCATGCGCGAACATGGCCTGTCCTTCGACCACAACCTGCACGCGCTCCGCATCGTCGAAGATTTCGAGCAGCGCTACGCCGCCTTTCGCGGCCTCAACCTGACTTTCGAAGTCCGCGAAGGCATCATCAAGCACTCGCACGATCTCAACGCGAAAGATCATCCCGACCTCGCTGAGTATCTCCTCGATCAGCGCCCGCCTATCGAAGCCCAGCTCATCGACCTCACCGACGAGATCGCCTACAACACCGCCGATCTCGACGACGGCTACGAAGCTCACCTGCTGCCCCTCGAAGAAATCCGTGAAGGAGTCCCCGTCTTCGAGCGCTTCTATCGCGAGGTCGAACAGATCTATCCCACCGCACCTCACAAACTGAAATTCAACGAAACTCTGAAGCGCGTGCTCAACCGCTTCGTCGACGACCTAGTCACGAACACGCAAGCACGCTTGAATCATTCCGGCGTCCGCACCCTCGACGAAGTCCGCGCCCATCCCGAACGCCTGGCCGCGTTCAGCCCCACCGTGGACGCCGAGCGCCAGCGCACCAAAGATTTCCTCCACGAGAACCTCTACTTCAGCCCCGCGCTAGCCGACGAAAAAGACGACGCCGAGCACATCGTCGCCGAGCTATTCGCCTTCTGGATGGCCCATCCCGAGGCCCTACCCCATAACTACCAGGAAAAAGCCAAAGCCGAATCCCTCCCCCGCGTAGTCTGCGACTACATCGCCGGCATGACCGACAATTTCATCTTCGAACAATACGAAAAACACTGCCGCGCCATGCGCTGAGGCAGGACTCACACTCTTGTCATCCTGAGCGAGGACTGGTCTTTGCGCCCAAGCGCAAAGACCAACCGCAGTCGAAGGATCCCTACCATCCGTTGCGCTATCGTGGCTGACTCAGGGAGTTCTAACGATACGCCGATGTAGCAGTAGTCGCCCCAGCGCCTCTTCAATCTGCTTCGAGACCACGGCTCAGCCTCCCAACCACAACGGGACCAGCGAGTGCAATCGCCTGTTACCGGAAGCCATCGTGGTAAGTCTCACCGTTTCAGGGTAAAGTGCTAGCGTGAAAAAATTGGGATTGTCTTTTTCATTGCGAGTCGGTCCTCTGATGCCTGTGGTCGTATTCGCCGCAATGGTTACGGCACAGGCCAAACCGCTCGACGATTTTCATTGTCCGGAGACCTATGCGACTGATGCGGAGCGCGAGGCTGCGGTCAAGGCGTTCGCTCAGAAATTCGCCAAGCAGCACCCGCAGGCTGCGGTGAACGATTTGGTGGCGGAGCGCTATCGCCTGCTGATCGACCACGATTGCAGACAGACGCTGGCCAACATCACCGGCACTCGGGAGTCGGAAAAGGCTGCGCAAATCGTATTGCCGCAGACGCAGAACCTGACGCTAGCTGGCCGCAAGTTTACACGCGTCGATGAATATTACGACGATACAACACGCGTCTGGAGCGTCATCTTTGTTGACGATCCGGAGCATCCGGAAAGCTACGCCAATCAGATAAACCTCAACTTCTACGACTGGACGCCAAAGCCAACAGCCGAAGCGGTCGCGACGACACTCCGTCATGAACATCCGGGAAGGAGAAATATCTTTCTCTTCAAGGCTCCTGACGAAACGGAAGGCGAGATGGTTTATCACCTCGTATCCGTTACACATACAAAGGGCGGGGCGAACTTAGTCAATATCATGAGGGTCGATGGCTGGGAGAAGTCGGCGGCTAATATCGATTTCAGTCACAGACTAGGTGTCGGCACTGATCTCGACAAAGCGGAGGTTGAAGCGCGGCAATGGCTGCTGAGCACGGAGGGCGAGTCCTTGCGCGATGCGGCTGCGGCCTTACGGATAGGCGCTGGCTGGCCCGAGCATCTGAAGCACGTGAAATAGCAGCAGTCGTCGGAATCGCATTCCACAGCCTTGAAGGGCGATGGTTGGTGAAACATCCCCATAGCACTCATCGATCAGCATTTCGACTACTTGAATCGAGCGGTCAGGAAGCGTGTTAACACTCCTCAGGGATCTCGGCCCCTTAAGAAACCGAACTACCGCCCCGCCACCGCCGCCACCACATCAAACAAAATCCTCGGCCCCCGCCGCACTTCCTCCACCCGAATCCGCTCATCGTTCCCGTGCTCGGTATTCCCCTCTTCATCCGTCGCCGTGTAAGGATTGAACCCGTACGACGCAATCCCCAGCGGCCGGTAGCGCTGGTTCTCCGTGTATCCGCTGGTGATGTGCGGCACCACCGGCGTCCCCGGAAAATACTTCCCTGACACCATCCGGATCGCCGCGTACAAATCGTTGTCCGTCCCCGAATAATTCGCCACCTGGAATCCTCGATTCAGCGGCTCGACCGTCACATTCGAATCATTCACCACCCGCCGCACCGCCTCCAACAGCGCCTTCGGATCCCCACCCGGCAGAATCCTGACATCCAGATTCGCCCACGCCTCGGGAGGAATCACATTCGTCTGCCCGGACCCGCCAAGCATGGTGAGTGAAATGGTATCGCGCAGCAGAAAGTTCAGCGATTCATCTCCCAGCACTATCTCTTGAAACTTCTTGTCCTCGATCGCGTTGTTTACGTTGCGGTAATAAGCCGCGCGCTCCGCCGGTTCGTTCGGAGCCATGTCCCGCAGAAACTCATCCACCACCGGCAGCACGCGCAGCGGAGTCTGGTAGGCAACAATCCGGTTCAGCGCCCGCACCAGCCGGTTCGGCGCCGAATCTGCATTCGGACGCGACCCATGCCCCGGCCTTCCATGCGCCACCACCCGCAGCCAGTACGTGGTCTTCTCGCCCACGTCCACGCCCACGTATTTCACCTTGCCGTTCTCCAGCAGATTCTCCCCCCCTTCGTTGATCAGAAATTCCGCATTCCCCAGCAACTCGCGCTGGTGTGCGATGAACCAGTCTGACCCGGTTCCATCCGCCTCCTCATCCGCCACAGCTAGAAAGATCACGTCGCGGTCCAGCGCGATCTTCTCCCGCTTCAGCATCACCATCACGACCAGTTGCGCCAATCCTTCATCCTTCATGTCCTGCGCGCCGCGCCCCCAGATGTATCCATCCTTGATCTCTCCCGAAAACGGCGGCACTTTCCAGTGTGACGCGTCGCTGGTCACCACATCCATGTGGTTGAGCAAAATAATGGGCCGCGGGTGCCCCACCCTTGTCGCGTCTTGTGCGACAGGGTGGGGATTCTGATCTCCATCACTCGAACCAGAATTCCGCGGAATCCTCGCCCACAAGTCGCCGCGCCCCGGCGCAATCTCAAACGCGCGATTCTCGATTCCTTCCTGATCCAGAATCTTCTTGTAGAACTCAACCGCCCGCATCTCATTTCCCGGCGGATTCGTCGTGTCGATGCGCAGATACTCCTGCATCCACGTCACCGCCAGATCGGAGTACTGCTGCAACCGCTCCGCCGGAACCCGCGCAGACGCCATCCCCGACATTCTCTCCGCGTCGTCCACACCCGGCCCCTCGCCCCAAATCGCCCCACAGAGCACCGCCACTGCCAGTCCCACCATGGGACCACACCGGCCCACACTCCGTCCCCACCGTGCCACCCAATTCAGGCTCTTAGCTCGCAAAATCCCTCCTAACTGCCTGCCGCGCCGCTCCAATCGGTGTCTCCTACTCGGATTGGCCAACGACGAACGGCCAACGACCGCCTTCCCGCTTTTCCACGCACTTTTTATATCAGGTTTGCCAAAATTACCCTGCCCCCGCCCGCCAGCCTATCTTCCCGCCCCAAACAGTACTACAATGTCTTTAGATATCAATCATTTAGCTCTTCAACCCTAGGACGCGCTTTGGCATCCTAACTGTAATAGGAAGGACAGGCGCACACGTAGCCAGCGCCCAGAGTTCAAAGGCTCGGCGTTGCGTCAACGCCAGCCGGCACAGCGAAACCGCTTGCCTCTCTTATCGTTCAGGGGACGCACTCAAATTTCACGCACGCCCCAGGCGTGCCGGGACGGAGCCCAAACGCTCCCCCCAACTTGGAGGAAGTCATCATGACCAACCGTCTACTCATCGTCCTGCCGCTGGCCGCTGTTCTAGCAATCCCGGCCCTCTCGCAGACCACCTCGTCCACCCAGACCCAACCTGCCGCGACCTCGGCGACGTCCACCGACAACGCCACCGGCAAGGCGCCCTTGGCGCCGCCGTCCCGCGAAGGCTTCTGGGGACGCGTCAATCCCTTCGCTCGCAAGAGCTATGTGAAGCGCCAGACCGAGCCCATCCGCGACCGCGTCAACGAGCTGGATGAGCTGACCGACGCCAACAGCAAGGCAATCAAAGACACCGACTCCCGCGCCCAGGCTGGCATCAAGATGGCCTCCGACAAGGCCGACGCAGCCGACCAGCACGCCGTCGACGCCGGCAACAAGGCCACCGCCGCGCAGCAGAGCGCGCAGCAGGTCACAGCCCGCGTTCAGACCGTCGAGACCGTCGTTGGCAACATCGACCAGTACAAGGCCTCGAACCAGACTGAAATCCGGTTCCGCCCCGGCCAGACCGTCCTCAGCAAGAATGCCAAGGACGCTCTGGATACCATGGCTGGCGGCGTTAAGGGTCAGCGCGGCTACATCATCGAAGTGCAGGGCTTCTCTTCCGGCAAAGGTCAGACCGCCATCACCAACTCGCAGAAGATGGCCGAGTCGGTCGTCCGGTACCTCGTGCTCAACCACGAGATCCCGGTCTATCGCATCTACCTCGTCGGTATGGGCAACGCCCCCACTCCCACTGCGGATGAAACTGCCAAGACCAAGCGCGTCAGCGGTGGCCGCGTCGAAATCAGCCTGCTGAAGAACGACCTGGAGCAACTCTCCGTCAACACCGGAGCCCCTGCCACCAGCGCCGATCAACAGCAGCAACCGAAGTAGTTTGGGACACAACGGGCGCCTTGCCCGAGTCCCTCCCCCAGAAAAAGCCTCTCGCCGCAAGCGAGAGGCTTTTTCACTTCTTCCCGCGCCTCACGGATTAGCCTGAAACGCTCTCCGCTTTCCTCGCACCATCCTAGGAGAAGACGCCGACCTGGGGATTCTCACAATCCTGGAAAATTCAAGGAGAGAAAAATGGCGCAAGCGCAATCGATCTCACTCAGTCACTTCACCAGTGCCGTACAGACTGCCGTCAAGGCCGCCGTGCAAAAGCATCCCAAGTTCAAGCTGGACACTCCGCAAGGCGTGTCGTTCTCCTATTTGATTCGGGGCATACCCGTTCCCGAGAATCTGCTGGCGAATGTCACGTTTGGCGAGACGCAAGCCTTCGCCAACGAGGTTGCCGCCCAAATCAGCGCCCAGCCGGGGATTGCTGCGGCAGCCGGCGTTGGAGGCAAAGGAGCCATCTACTCCGCCGGTGGTCACATTATCGTCGGGATTCCGGCCGTGGATCAGCTCCAGTTGGAGAAGTAAGCGGAGAAGTAAGCGGAGGCAGCCATGTCAAAGCTTTGTCCCAGCGCACAACCGGGAATGGACAATTGCCGAGTTCTGGGGGTGGTCCAGCGAGACGGACCAACCCCCAGGCTGGTCTACCTGAACGAGATTCTGCCTGCCAGCGACGAGGTTCTAGCCTTGTCGGCCCCTCTGAAGCCGACCGAGGTCTATCGTCTCGCGGCCACCTGTGCCGAACACAAATGCCCGCATTTTGACGGTGCCGACTGTCGCCTGGCGACGCGCGTCGTACAGATTCTGCCCGCGGTCGTCGACGCGCTACCACCATGCACCATTCGCAAAGACTGCCGCTGGTACTCGCAGGAAGGCGGCGCCGCCTGCCGTCGTTGTCCCGAAATCACCACCGTCAGCTACGATCTTTCGCCAACAACACGTGAAGTTTCGGGCCTGCCGGTCATGCAAGACGCCTAACCGGGGTGCTCCAGTACCGCATGGTCAGCCAGAGAGGTTGAGTACCAAGGCTCTGGAAACCTCACGCTGAATCACTCTGCGGTGGAAGATCGTTCCATCCTTGCGCGAGAAGCGGGATTCTGTGGTTGAGTGTGTGGGGCCGGGTCTCAGACCCGGACGGGCCGAGCGAACGTGCCGCCAGCATCGAACCCATGAACGCCCTCCGCACAGAGTGAGTTGGTGCCATATCTGAACCTGACAATTCAGCCCTTAGCGCGTCTAATGGGCCATGCCGAACCACCCAACTCGAGTTTGCCTGAGGCCCGTGCGGCGGACGGCGAAGCTTCTACCCCATGTGTTGTTGATCTGCTGCATCGGCGCTTTCGGGTTGACCACCGAACGGACCAGCGAGATCGCCAAGCTGATGTCAACCCTGCATGAACGGGGTCAGTTCAACGGCGCCATTCTCGTCGCGCGGCAAGGAAAGACTATTTACCGCGGGGCGTTTGGAAAGGCGAACGTTCAGACCGGCGCGGATTTCACTCCTGAGACTCCCTCGAACATCGGCTCCGTTACAAAGCAAATCACAGCGATGTCGATCATGATTTTGGCGGAGCGGAACAAACTCAGCTATGACGATCCAGTCTCGAAATACATCCCAGAGTTCTCCCGCTCGACACATTTCAGCAAAATTACACTGAGACACTTATTGACCCACACTTCTGGAATGCCCGACTATGGCGATTTAGCGATTGACGATTCCGGCCTTGATCAAAAAGGACTAATCGCAGCTCTCCTGAAAAAAGAAGACGCTTTTGCAGTGCCAGGCCTGAGATACCGATACAGCAATCCTGGATATGCTTTATTGGCGATGGTGGTAGAGAGAGCCTCCGGCAAGCGGTTTGGCGACTTTCTGGAACAAGAGATCTTCAAGCCTCTTGGCATGAGCAACACTTTTGTCTACGACAGTCCGGGAAAGAAAACCGCGCTAGCAGCCGTAGCATATGGCCAGTTTGGAGAAGTAGACGACGCGGCCCCGACGTCTATCCCTGGAGACGGAGGCCTTTATTCGACGGTCGACGATTTATTCAAATGGGATCAGACCCTGTACACAGACAAGCTCGTGCCGCAGTCCACATTATCCGAGGCGTTCACCCCAGGCAAAGTGAGAGAAGGCACTTCGACCTATGGTTTCGGATGGAATGTAGTGCAAGAGGGCAGCACCAAATATCTTTGGCACCAAGGCAGCCAAGGGGGCTTCAGAGCCTTTATCGAGCGGCGGTTGACCGAGCGCGTCACCGTCATCATGCTGACGAACAAAGGGAACAGCAAACGCTTGGATATCAACACTGCCATCCAGAACATTCTTGCAGCGAAACCGTACGTTCTGCCTAAGCAGTCCGGTGCCGAAAAACTGCACAAGACTATCCAGGAGTCAGGAATTCAGGCTGCATTGCACACCTACGATGCTCTCAAGAACGCGAAGAACGCCGACTACGACCTGGGAGAGTCCGAGTTGAACGCCCTGGGGTATCAGTTGCTCTACGGAGACAAGCGGGTCAGCGACGCAATTGCGATTTTTGAATTGAATACCAAAGAGCATCCCACTTCTTCCAACGCCTTCGACAGTTTGGGCGAGGCTTATCAGGCACACGGTGAAAAAGATCACGCCCTCAACAGCTACAAGACCGCCGTCAAACTGGATCCGTCGAATGGACACGCGGTCGCTATGCTGAGCCAATTGAAATAGCACAACACTGCCGTCTGCGGGGCAGGCCGGAACTAAGTCCTAGCTCAGCGCTTGGGGGCACGCCCCGGCGTTGTGCTAAGCTCGTCCGTTCGACCCTGCGCGTGAGGAGCCCTAACGCAAGTGGACCTCTACCGTCTGCTGCCGCCCGAAGGCGTCAAGATCGTGCTCGTGCTCTTCCTGTCCTTCCTCATCGGACTCGAGCGCGAGGAGCACAAATCCTCCGGCAGTTCCTACACATTCGGCGGAGTCCGTACCTTCCCTCTCATCGGATTCATTGGCTACTCCATCGCTCTTCTCTCCGGCACCCAACTCCTCCCCGTCACGCTCGGTTTCCTCGTAGTCGGCGGATTCCTTCTGCTCTCTTACTGGCACAAGATCACTCACGCCGAAACTGCGGGCGTCACCTCGGAAATGTCCGGCCTCACCACGTATCTGGTCGGAGCCCTCGTTTACTACGACCACTTCTGGATCGCCACCGCGCTCAGTGTCGCCAGCCTCTTGCTCCTTGAATTGAAGGAAGGCCTCGAAACCCTCGCCAACCGCACCGCACCGCAGGAAATTCTCACCTTCGCCAAGTTCCTTCTGCTCACCGCCGTCATTCTGCCCGCACTTCCCCGCCAGGAATTAGGCCCCTTCCACATCAACCTTTTCAAAACCTGGCTGGTCGTCGTCGCCGTCAGCACCGTCTCCTACGGCAGCTACGTTCTGCAGAAGGCCACAAAAGAACACGGCGGAGTCGTGCTCGCCGCCCTGCTCGGCGGAGCCTACTCTTCCACCGCCACCACTGTCGCCATGTCGCGCCGCGCTGCCCGCGAACAGCGTCCGCATCTTTTCTCCGGCGGCATCCTCATCGCCTCCGGCATGATGTATCTTCGCCTCGCCGCTCTCCTCACCCTCTTCAGTCGCCCTCTCGCCGCCACGCTAGCTCCAGCATTTCTTTCCCTCGCCGCAGCCGCCATCGCTACCGGATGGTTCTGGTCCCACCGCCCTGACGCCGTCACCTCTCAGATCAAGCGCGAATTCGAACCCGGCAATCCCCTCGAACTGATGGCCGCCTTTCTCTTCGCCATTCTCTTCCTCACCATGCTCATCGCCACTCAACTGGTAGTCACCTACCTGGGCCGCTCCGGCATCCGCATCCTGGGCGCCGTCATGGGCGTGGCCGACGTCGATCCCTTCATCATGGGCATGACCCAGGCCGCCGGTACGGCTCAACTCCCCGTCAACGTCGCCGCCAGCGGCGTCCTCATCGCCGCCGCCAGCAACAACCTGGCAAAAGGCGTCTACTCCTACATCCTGGCCGACAAGAAAACCGGCCAGCAAAGCCTCCCACTCCTGGTAGCCCTAGCGATAGCCGGCCTTGCCCCGTTGTTCTGGCTCTGACCTAATCGCTACTCCCGATGGCGCGGCGTCACCCCCGAACGGAGCCGCCCTTCAGGCGCAGTGAGGGACCTCGCGCCACCATGCACCTCGCGCAGAGTCCGAGCCCGGGTGCCCCATTTCTCGCGTCCTTTGCGAGAAGTGGGGATTTTCGCAGCCCCTCGGAAGCATTCACCCCGACCTGTCAGCACGGACCCCGACCGAATTCTCTTGTCATTCCGACCGAAGGGAGGAATCTGCTTTCCTCGACGCCACACAAGTCCCACCCACACCCACGTCAATGCGTGCTATGGCCTGGTTTCGCCAACGATGGTAAAGTTGTATCGATTCTGGCAGAGACTGACGGCGATGGGGATACCAAAAGGCCCGGACAAAAAGAAGTCACCAGACGGACATTCAACGCTCGTAAGTTTTCTTCTCCATGCGTCTGCGGCGATGATTTTCAGTCCGCTGGTCGTATTCGCGGCGATTCTGACCGCCGCTCTCCTCTTCCGCAACTCATCCATCATCAACTCCGTCCTCAACGCAGGCGGCGTATTAAACCCGTTGTTGTGGGGTCCGGGGCTGATTTTCGGGATACTTCTGAATCGGTTCGTTCTGAGGCGCACAGCTTGTTGGGTCTGGGTTGCAGGAATGGTTTGGATGGCGTGTGGGATATGCGCCGCGCTTTACTCTTACCACGGACGGTTCGCGGGAATTTGCTCTCCCGTCGATAGCATAACGAATGGGTTCTTCTTCTCCGTCCCGAAGCAACCCTACTGCGGTGACCACGGGAACCTCATGCTCTTCACCCTACCGACTTTGAGTGCCATCGCATACTCCCTCGGAGCTTGGATAACGCTGTGGTTCGTGTGCCACGCCAGACTGTCACACGATCCAGTCAAGCAGTAATTGGCGAAACATCGCTGTTACACTCATCAACCCGCATCGTGACTTTGCATCGCGAGCCGCGTCTGACAACGCCTCTCAGTTAGTTACCCCGCAGGCTCTCCCGTGGGCAGCATCCTCCCCTTTTCCACAGCGATCCACAGGCAAGAACCCAAAAACGTGTGACGAACAACCTTTACCGAGAATACAGAAAGCACACACTGGAACCATGCGCACAAACTCTCCCAGGAGGCCCAGCCAAGCGACATCCGCCAAATGCCCCTCTAACTCCTTATCTCAGAATATTTTGTCTGCAAGTCGTTTCATCTCAATATTTTGCCGCCAAACCCGCCGATCTCCCTCAGCTAACCCCAGCCGATCCATAGATTTACCGGCGCATCCAAAAAAATGTGCGGGGTATCTCCTGCCCCCAGCTCGGCGTTTGACCCTTCTCCACACCCATGACTAGAATCGCGTCACATTCGCTGGTGGGGTCAACCATGAAACGATTCGCACTCCTGCTCCTGTTCGTAAGCCTCCTCAATTTCGCCGCCCTCGCGGACGACGACCAGGACAAAGATCACCACCACCACGAAGACCTCACCGAGACGCAACTCGGCACTGTCCACTTCCCCATCTCCTGCGCGGCGTCGGTGCAAAAGCCCTTCGCCCGCGGAGTCGCCCTGCTCCACTCCTTCTGGTACGAAGAAGCCGAAAAGGAATTCCTCCAGATTGCCAAGGACGACCCACACTGCGCTATGGCGCACTGGGGAATCGCCATGAGCCTCTGGCATCAACTCTGGAACGAGCCCGACGCGAAGGTGATCGCCCGTGGCCTCGACGAAGCGAAATCCGCGGACAAGATAGCATCGGTGAAACAGCTAGGCCCCGCCACTCCACGCGAAAAGGCCTACATTGCTGCGATCCTGGCTTTCTACAGCAACTCCGACAAGCTCGATCACGCCGCCCGCGCCAAAGCCTACTCCGACGCGATGAAGAAGGCATACGAGTCCTTCCCCGACGACCACGAAGCCGCGACGTTCTACGCGCTCTCTCTGCTCGCCTCCGAACCGCACAACGACGAAAGCTTCGCCAACCGCAAACAATCCGCCGCGATCCTCGAGAAGCTCTTCGCCATCGAGCCCGACCATCCCGGAGTCGCGCACTACCTGATCCACAGCTACGACAAGCCGCAACTGGCGCAACTCGGCATTCCCGCCGCCCGCCGCTACGCCCAAGTTGCGCCCGCCGCGCCCCACGCCCTGCACATGCCGTCACACATCTTCGCCCGCGTCGGCCTCTGGCAGGACGACATCGACTCCAACCTCGCCTCCATCGCCGCAACCCGCAAAACCGCCGCCATGCACATGGGCGGCGAGGGCCACCAGTTCCACGCCATGGACTTCCTCGTATACGCCTACCTGCAAAGCGGCCGCGAAACTGAAGCCGCCAAAGTGATCGAAGAAATCAAAACCATGCCCAAGATGGAGTCGATGTACGGCCACGATTTCGATCCGCAAACCAATGCTCTGTCCGCGTTCCCCGCACTCTACGATCTCGAACTTCGCCACTGGTCCGACGCAGCGGCCTTGACGCCGATTACGGGCGCCACGGATCAAGATCACGATATTACGTACTGGGCCCGAGCCATCGGCGCCGCACGCAGCGGAGATCTCGCGCAGGCCCACAAAGACCTGCGCGAAATCGAAAGCCTGCGTCAGAAGATGTTGGCAGAGAAGAAGACTGACACCGCAGAAGGCATGCAGCAGGACTATCAGGAAGCCGAAGCCTGGATTCTGCACGCGGAAGGCGAAGACGATAAAGCCGCCACCATTCTCCGCACCATCGCCGACAAGAACGACAAACTCGGCGACGAACCGGGATGGATCCCCGCCCGCGAAATGCTCGCCGATCTGTTGCTGGAGGCGAAGCGCCCACAACAAGCATTAGCCGAATATCAGACCGACCTGAAGCTAAACCCGAACCGCTTCAACGGACTCGCCGGCGCCGCCCGCGCCGCCGAAGCCGCTGGCAAACAAAGCGACGCCAACGAGTACTACGCCCTGTTGTTGAAAACCTGCGAAGGCGGAACCTCGACACGCCCGGAGCTGAACCACGCTAAGGAGTTGCTGGCAAAGAAATGAACCATAAGTCTGTCATCCTGAGCGAAGTTTTCGTCCGCGAACAGCGGACGAAAACGCAGTCGAAGGATCCCTACCCCGCCTGGATCGCTCTTGCTGTTGAAAGGCGTTCCTATTGCGAGCAGCGTCTCAGGAAAGCAAGGTCATCTTGATGATGAGCGCCCCTGTCATGAGCACGCTCCCCAACAGCGCGTTCCACTCACGATGCTTCAGATACAGATCGAACGAGAATCCTCCCGTCGTCTCTCCGGCGCCAGCACGCACCGCGCGCGGGAACATCCTCGGCACCCGCCGCGCATACTCCTCAAACTCCGGAAACGTCCGCCGCAAGAACGCCTCTTCGTCGCGGATCACCGGAACATAAATGGCGAAGAACATCACGACGAGCGCGATCCCCACCCACCAACTCCGCGCCGCAACTGCGAAGCCCACGCCCATCAGCAGCGACCCGAGGTACAGTGGATTCCGTGTGTACGCATACGGACCCGAAGTCGCGAGCGCTTCATTTTTCCGCACATGTCCCGAAGCCAGCGCGCGTACCAGAAGCCCCGGCACAATCAAGACCGCGCCGAGCGCGATGAAGCGCCACGTGGGCCGCGCCAGCCAGAAGTACAGCACGGCGAACATGAATCCCAGCGGCACCCGGATGCGCCGCGCGATCCGCGACCACTCAGCCATGAGCACCTTCCGTGTGGGGCGGATTCTCCATGTGGGGCGGACACTCTTGTCCGCTGCCTTGGCCGTGCCCCAGCAGCGTCCGCGCCGCGTCCACCACAGCACCGACGCCGATCTCCAGCAACCCTTCGTCTGGCTGCGCTCGCCGCGCGTGCGTGGTTGGGCTCGCAGGGCTGCGCAGGACAACACTGCGCGTTCCGTAAGGCCCGTTGCGCGCAGGATCCGTCGGCCCGAAGATCGCCACGACTGGCACCTGCAACGCCGCCGCCAGATGCAAAGGACCGGTATCGCCCCCGATGAAAACCCGCGCCCGCCGCGTGAGGGCGATCAACTCGGTGATCGAACATTGGATGGCCTTGGCAGCACCCTCACTGGCATCCTCAGCCTCGCGCGCCAGATCCTCTTCCCCCGGACCGCAGTTCAGAAACGACTGCACTCCGTCTTCAGCCAGAGCGCGAGCCAAGCGGCCATAACGTTCGGCCGGCCATCGCTTCGCTCCCCAACCCGCTCCCGGATTCAGAATCGCGAATTCACCGACTCCGGCCAGCTTCTGATCAATCCGCTGTTCTGTCGCAACATGGTGAGGAAGTTCCACGCGCGGCACCGACATCTTCCGCTGCGCAACCGCCGCGGCGATCGAAAGGTTCTGCTCGATCACGTGCGCTCCGCGCGCAATCACCGGACGCGTATACCACAAACTCGCAGGAGACTCCCGCGGCACCGCCGCGCCATACACCACGTGCGCTCCCGACCAGCGTGCCAGCACCGCGGATCGAATCGCGCCTTGCAAATCGACTGCAACGTCATACCGCGCGCTGCGGACATCGTTCCACACTCGCGCGATCTGTTGCAGAGTCGGAACCGTGAACAGAGACTTCCGCCATCCAGCGAGACTCACCGTGTGCACCCAATCGGCCAGAGGCCGCTGCGCCGATCGCGGCCCACGCCGCGACGCTCCCGGCGCACACAACAACTCGGCCCATCGTTCTTCAATCAACCATCCGATCATCGCCTCGGGAAACGCTTCTCGCAGCGCCTGCGCCGCCGGCAGAGTATGGATCACGTCTCCCATGGCGCTTAGCCGCACGATCAGTAGGCGTTCAATCTTTGATCTGCTTTCAGACGGGCCGATCAAGATTTCCTCGGCGACAGCCGCGAGCGAACGATCTCGCTAGTGGAGTGATCCTTGGGATCGCCGACGATCTCGACGCGCCCGCCATACTCCGCAACCGCGTCGCGCTCCGGGACGGATTCCGCAGTGTAGTCGGTGCCCTTGGCCTGAATGTCCGGATGAATCTCGCGGATGATCGCCCGAACATCGAGTTCAGGAAAGACTACGACCGCATCAACATCAGCCAGCGCGGCCACAATCTCCGCTCGTTCGTCGGCAGGCATGATCGGCCGACCCTCACCCTTCAGAGCGCGCACCGATTCGTCGGAATTGACCGCGACCACCAGTCGCCCACCCAGCGCTTTCGCTCCGCGCAGGTAGCGCACATGCCCCACGTGCAGCAGATCGAACCCGCCGTTGGCCAGCGTGATGCGTTCGCCGACGCGCCGCCATCCCGCCACACGCTCGCGGAGTTCTTCGCGGCTCAGGATTTTACTTGGCTCATTCAATGAGGTCGTGTAACTGGCGGCGACTGTTCCAGCGCCTGCAGCAACTCTTCCCGCGAGACAGTCGCGGTGCCGCGCTTCATCACCACAACTCCGCCCGCATAGTTGGCCAGTTGCGCCGCTTCTTCCGTCGTCGCTCCGGCGGCAAGCGCAGCCGTGAACGCTGCGATCACCGTGTCGCCCGCGCCTGTCACGTCAGCAGCCTGGTCCGAGCCGAAAATCGGAATGTCGACTGGCCTATGTTTGTGATCGAAGGCGACCATTCCGTCGCGCCCGCGCGTGATCACCAGGGACTGCAGCTTCATGCGCTCCATCACCTGCTCGCCAGCGGCAATGACTTTGTCCCAGTCTTGTCCGATGCGAACGCCGAGAGCTTCTTCGACTTCGGGTTCGTTGGGAGTCGCAGCGGTTACGCCAGCATACTGCACCAGGCGGTAGCGCGAGTCGAGGACGATCGGCAGCGATCCGACCTTGCCCTTTTCCCGCAGCGCGTTCACGATCGCCGGAGTAGCCGCTCCGTATCCATAATCGGAAACGAGCAACGCGTCGGATGCATGCGCATAGTTCCTAGCAGCCAGGTACAGCTCGCGCGTCAGGTGATGGTTCGGCGCTTCCCGCGGCTCACGGTCGATACGAACTACTTGCTGCCGCGCCGTGTGCGTCATCCCAGCGAGAATGCGCGTTTTGGTCACGGTTGTATAGCTCTTGTCCTTGAGCACGCCGCTCACGGCGATCCGTTTGTGGCGGAAATATTTCAGCAGCATCCGTCCGGGTTCGTCGTCACCCACAATACCCACGGGAAGAACATTTACTCCCAGATCCGCCAGGTTATTCGCGGCGTTGGCTGCGCCACCCGGAACAACAGTTCGCTCGCGGTGCTTCAAGATCAGCACCGGCGCCTCGCGCGAGACGCGCGAAATCTCGCCGAACACGAACTCGTCGGCCACAAGGTCGCCCAGCACCGTGACGGTGATCTTGGGAAACGCGTCGACAATCTTCTTGAGCCGGCCGGCCTCTTTGGGATGTTTGGTCATAGGTGAGACAGTCTTACACCGCGGCGTCAGCGCTACGAAACCGATTCTCTCATGCGCCGCGCTTTCGTTCTTCGATCTTGCGCAGCATGGTATCGACTGCGTTAGCTGCCTCGGACAGTTCCATTTTCACGGGCACGACCGCGAGCGGCTCCAGCGCTGAAAGATACGCTCCCAGATTGACTGCATCTTTCTCGGTGGTTACGAAGCCGCCAGCCTCGCTCCGCTGCTTGAGGTCGAGCAACTCGCGGACGTCCTTCTCGCTGTAAGCATGATGGTCGCGGTAAAACGCCTCGGCAGCTGGTTCAATATTCGCCGCCCGCAGTTGCAGCACGAAATTTTGTGGCCTAGCGACGCCGCAGAACACGACGGGACGCGGCGGAACATTCTGCGGCACAATTCCGCGCCGCACGCGCCAGACCAACTTCCCTTGTACCGGAAACAACTCTGCAGAAGCTCCACTGGCCAGTACGAAAGCGTCCGCGCGGCGCAGAGAACGCTGCGGCTCCCGCAGGCGCCCTGCCGGAAGCAAGCGGTCGTTTGCATCCTGCGGCGTAACCACAACAATGTCGAAGTCGCGTGCCAGAGCCCGGTGCTGAAACCCGTCGTCGAGCAGATGGAGTTGCGGCCCGAATCTCGACTCGGCGAAGCGCCCGGCCTCGTACCGATCTTCTCCGACGATCACCGGCACCTGCAGTTTTCGCGCAATGAGCAGCGGTTCGTCGCCGAACTCCTGCGGCAGACCGGCTGGATCGACGAGCAGCACGCCCCGCGTTCTGCGCCCGTAGCCGCGCGACAGCACGTCGAACTTCACTCCACGCGCCTTGAGCAGTTCGCCCAGCAGCATCACAAACGGAGTCTTCCCCGACCCGCCCGCGGAAAGATTTCCCACGCTGACGACGGCTCCATCGAGACGGCGAGCCCGCAGAATTCCACGGTCGTAGAGCGCATTGCGCACCCCGACTACACCACCGTAGATGGCTGAGAGGGGATTCAATCTGAGTGTGCGGCCTGAGCCGAGACCGCCACAGGATCGCCCTCTGCGACCAACGCCTGCAGCGCTGCGAGGGTTCGCGACGTCGCCCCCGTCTGCAACCGCATCGTCTCTTCCGCACGCCGGCCGAGAGCACGCCGTTCGGCGTCGTCCGCCAGCAGTTGCATTAGAGTCAGCGGCAACTCGGCCAAGCTGACGATCCGCACTGCATCCCGGCTCTGAAACAAGGCGACAATGTCACGGAAATTTTCCGTATGGTTTCCGGTCACGATGGCCACGCCGTGCTGCGCAGGTTCGATGATGTTGTGGCCGCCTCGCGGCACCAGGCTTCCGCCCACGAAAGCAATATCGGCCAAGGCATAGAGAGCAGCCAGTTCGCCAATCGAATCCATGAGCAACACTCCGCCCGCGAGCGATTCTCCTGCCCAACGCGAGCGCCGGTGCGACGGCATGCCCAATTGCTGCAGCAGGATCGCGACTTCATCGAAGCGCTCGGGACGGCGCGGGGCCAGAATCATCACCGCCCGAGGATGAGCGACCCGCAAATTCTCAAAGGCCTTGAGCAGCGGCGCTTCTTCGTCTTCCACCGTGCTGCCGCAGACCAGCACCGGCCCGGCGCCTTCTGCAGCGAGCGATCGGCGCAGGCTCTCGACAATTGCTGGCGGCGAAGGCAGATTCACATCGAACTTAAGATTGCCGGTAACCTGCACGCGCCCGGCGTCTGCGCCGATTGACTGCAGCCGCGCGCTGTCTTCCCGCGTCTGCGCCAGAAACAGGTCGACGTGGACCAGCATCCTGCGCAGAGCCCAGCGAAAACGGCGGTAGCTCGGCCACGACCGATCAGAGATGCGTGCGTTGACCACCGCGATGCGCGCTCCGCTGGCATGCGCCAGGTGCAGGAAATTGGGCCAGAATTCGGTTTCCGCAAGCACGACCAAGTCGGGCTGCAACGCCCGCAGATAGGGCCGGATCGCAAACGCGAAGTCCATCGGGAAGTAAAAGACGTTCTCTTCGCCGAAGCGCTTGCGCGCGAGTTCCTGTCCCGTGTCGGTCGTGGTTGTTACGAGCACACGATGGTCAGGCCAGTGTCGATGCATTTCCTCGACCAACCCGCTAACGGCCAGTACCTCTCCGACGGAGACGGCGTGAACCCAAATGACTCGCTGCGTCGGCGAAGCAGTCTCAGCCAGCCGCGCGGGAACTCTTCCCATGCGCGCCGCAAACCCAGACCGGTATTTGCCGTGGCGCAGAATCTGGAAGAGCCAGTAAGGCAGGCTCAACAGCATTCCCACCGCCAACACCATGCTGTAGAGAAAATAGCTCAAGCTGAGCCATTCTAAACCGGCACTCGAGCGGGCGAGCACGCAGTTGCATCTATAATCAGGCTATGCACTCCTCGCGGAGAGGTACATGGATCGTGCTGGCGCTCTGCGGCGCGGCCTTGCTGCCGCTTATTCTCGCGGCAAAGAACTTCGTAAAGCCGGTGGCACGGGCAGCCATCAACTATCCTGCACACGATTTCCATCGCGACGAGAAGGTTGCCATAGCCGCCGATCCTTACGACACGCCGGAGAAGGCCAGGATTTTCTCGGTGGATTTTGCGGAGCACGGATTCCTGCCCATTTTCTTCGTCGTGACGAATGACGGCGACCAGCCGGTCTCCATCGCCCACATGGAAATCGAGCTGATCACGGCGAACCACTCGAAGCTCACGCCCTCGTCTCCGGAAGACTTGTACCGGCGGCTATCCAATCCGCAGGTGAGCACGCGACCGAGTCCACTTCCCCTCCCGCACAAGGTGAAGGGCGCGATCACCAAGAAAGAAATGGATGAGATCGAGGCATCGCAGTTCGCTGCTAGAGCGGTCGAACCGCACTCGACGCAATCCGGATTTCTGTTTTTCGACGTTGGCGGAATCGCGTCGCCATTGTCGGGCGCGAACATCGACATCACCGGCGTTGCAGACGCGAAGGGGAAAGAGTTGATGTACTTCGAAGTTTCGATGGACAAGTATCTGAACGCGCCGCAGAACCCGTGATTCCGCGGCCCCGCCGACGAAGAGTTTGATCGCAGCGGGCTTTATAATCTCTCTTCTATGGCCACGACCGCCGCGACTTCCATTGCCGCCCACCCCAAGTTCGAGCCGGTCATCGGGCTGGAAGTCCATGTTCAGCTTCTGACGGCGACCAAGATTTTCTGCTCCTGCTCGACGCGATTCGGAGCGCCGCCGAATAGCAACGTCTGCCCGGTGTGCCTGGGGATGCCCGGCGCACTGCCCGTGCTCAACAAGAAAGTCGTGGAGTTCGCCACGCTGGCGGCAATGGCGCTGCAATGCCGCATCAACGAAACCTCCATTTTTGCTCGCAAGAATTATTTCTATCCCGACCTGCCTAAGGGCTACCAGATTTCGCAGTATGACAAGCCGCTGGCGGAGTTTGGATTCATCGAGATTTCCGCTGGCGGGAGCAAGAAGAAGATCGGCATCACTCGCGTGCATCTCGAAGAAGATGCCGGCAAGAGCCTGCACGAGGGCTTTCCGGATGCGGACGAAAAGACCGCGATCGATCTCAACCGCACCGGCGTGCCGCTGATTGAAATCGTGAGCGAGCCCGACATCGCCTCCCCCGACGAGGCCTACGAGTATCTGACGCGGCTAAAGGAAATCATCCTCTACACCGGGGTCAGCGACTGCAACATGGAGGAAGGCTCGCTGCGCTGCGATGCCAACGTCAGCGTGCGGCCGCGCGGGCAGAAAGAATTCGGCACCAAGGCCGAAATCAAGAACGTGAATTCGTTTCGGTTCATCCGCGAGGCGCTGGAATATGAAATCGGCCGCCAGATCGACGTCCTCGAATCTGGCGGCAAGATCACGCAAGAGACGCGCCTCTACAACGCCAACGAAGGCAAGACCTACGGCATGCGCTCGAAAGAGCAGGCGCACGACTACCGCTACTTCCCTGAGCCTGATTTGCTTCCGCTGGTGGTCGACGAAAAATGGAAGACCGAAATCGCCCGCGCCTTGCCCGAACTGCCCGAGGCGCGACGGGCGCGCATGGTGAAGGATTACGGCATTACCGAATACGACGCGCAGGTGCTGACGTTTTCGAAATCGCTGGCCGATCAGTTCGAGGAGGCGGCAAAGGCTGCGAAGAATCCCAAGCGCGTGGCCAACCTGGTGCAGAGCGAGTTGATGGGTCGCCTCAAGGCCAAGGGGATCGAGATCGAGCAATCTCCGATTTCGATGCGCGGAGTGGCGGCCTCCGCCGATCTGGTCGAGGCCGGAACAATCTCCGGCAAGATGCTCAAGGATCTCTACGATCTGTCGTTCGAGCGCGGAAAAGATTTTCCCGTGGTCTATGAGGAAGAAGGCCGCCCGCAGCAATCGACGGACACGTCCGCACTGGAAAAGATCATCGACGAAATCCTGGCCGCCAATCCCAAGCAGCTCGAGCAGTATCGCGCCGGAAAAAAAACCATGCTGGGCTTTTTCGTCGGCCAGGTGATGAAAGCCTCCAAGGGCCAGGCCAGCCCGCAGATTGTGAATGAATTGCTGGTAAGAAAGCTGGGATGATCTTGGTTGTGTGGGACCGGGTCTCTGACCCGGTCGTTCGGTCCGAAGGGCCGAGGGCACTATGCGGCCCGAAGTACGAGTATCGCCGTCGTCTACCTCGTTATCAAACAGACTTTCACCCTCTCTTCGTCACCTTTACCACGGACCGACGTTGGCAACTGCCTCCTCCCGCACGCGGCATTGTTTCTCGAATGCTGTCTGAAAGAGAACGGCCGAAAGTTTGATCTCCATGCCGCAGTCGTGATGCCTGACCATATACATCTGATCTATTCACCCCTTCGTCGCGACGATGGCTGGAGTTACTCCACGCCCGAGATCATGAAAGTCATCAAAGGGCGGGCGGCCCGGTTGACCAACATCGCGGTTAAGCGCTCCGGGCCGGTTTGGCAGGAGGAATTCTTCGATCATGTGCTCCGATCGAACAACAGCTTAGTCGATCAAGTGGACTACGTTTGTCAGAACCCTGTGCGGTCGGGGATCGTGAGATCAGAGGCTGAATACCGTTGGATTTTCAAAGGCCGCGTCCCCGTCCTCTGAGCCTGGGCCGAAGAAAGCCAGCGGCCTTGCAGGCCGCCCGACCGGGTCAAAGACCCGGTCCCACACAAATTCCACGCCCCAGAGTCATCTTCCACCCATCACTTTGGTCATCTAATCCACTCGTTCTATTCCCGGTACTATGACACTGGGCTGGCCTGTCTTGGGCTGACCGGAGAATCTGTCATGAAATTCAAGCTCGACCGCATCATCAGCATTGCGACGCTGGTGGCGTTAGTGATAGCCATCGTCCTGTTACTGAAGAAGCCGGCGTCGGTGGAGCGTCCGCAGCCTCCGGCAGTCATCGTGGAACGTGCGCCGTCGTCAGATCAGAGATCGGCCACAGCTGAGCCCGTGACACAGCAGCCGCAATGGAGCGGATCCCCGGCAGCCCCACAGCCCGCGCCCAGCCAAGCCACAGCGGCCGCGGCTTCATCGCCGGCCGCACCGAGTCCCAAGGCTGACACGCACGCGAATAACTCCGACGAAATCAGCGCCGCAGTTGCGCAACTGATGGGCTCCGCCGCCGGAACTTCTGGCCTGTCGCCGTCCTCCAACGTCGGCAGCGGCGCGCCCAACATCAAGGACCAGCAGGTCAGCTACGACGGCGACGTGGTACATGGCCGGTTCCTCACGGAAATTGCCGGCAAAGACGTCTGGGTCACGATCTCCGGACGCATGGGACAGAAGGATGGATATGCGACATTCGATCCTACGGAATTCAAGGTTGGAGACCTGAATGTTCCCGTCTCACTGGTGAATCCGGCTCTGCAGAGGAAGCTGGCCGAAGAGCGCGACCGCCTCAAGATTCCGGATAACTCAAGCGAACAACAGAAGTAACATAGGCTCTAACCCGGCCCCACAAACAGGTCAAGCTAATCTCACACGATTCTCAGCGGCTACTTTCGCGTACCAGCGGCCGGAGTCTTTGATGGTCCGCGTCTGCGTTTTGAAATCCACGTAGGCGAGCCCGAAGCGCTGGCTGTAGCCTTCTGCCCACTCGAAATTGTCCATCAGGCTCCAGACATGGTATCCGCGGACGTCAGCGCCGTCGGCGATGGAGCGCGCAAGGGCGGCCAGATACTCGCGGTGGTACGTGATGCGTCGCGCATCGCGAATCGCGCCACTCGCATCGGGCCCGTCATTGTACGAACAGCCGCTCTCGGTAATTTCGATGACCGGCCGGTTGTAGTCGCGCGTGATGCGCGTGACCATGTCATACAGGGCCTTGGGCCAGACTTCCCAGCCGATGTCGGTCTTCGGGCCTTCGGGGCCGCCGTCCATCTTCACGGGAAACAGCCAATCTTGCGCGTGCGCGGCGCGCTCCACAGCGCCCGGGGCCGAGGCTATGGTGCGGTTGTAGAGATTGATGCCGATGAAGTCGAGCGGCGCCCGCGTGTTCTCCATGTCGCCCGACTTGATTCGCATCGCCGTCTCCGGCAGAAACGTAAGCGCCTCGGGATAGCGCCCGCGCAAAGCCGGCTCGAGAAACCAGATGTTGGTGATGGCGTGCGCGCGCTCCGCAGCCAGCTTGTCTTCTTCCGAATTCGTCGCGGGCTCGCAGGCCGACATATTGAAAGCCGTTCCTACCCGCGCCTGCGGACGTGCGGCCTTCAGCGCCCGAAACCCAGCGCCCTGCGCCAGGTTGACCACATGCGTGGCCCGAAGAAAATCCAACAGGCTCTTGTGTCCGGGAGCATGCTCGCCCTCGAGGTAGCCGCTGTACGTGAACACAGAAGGCTCGTTGAACAGCATCCAGTCGGTGACGCGGTCACCCAAGGCGCGCGCGACAAGCTCCACATACTCAGCAAAGCGAGAAGCCACATCGCGACTGAGCCAGCCTCCGGTATCGTCCAGAGCTTGCGGCAAGTCCCAGTGATAGAGCGTGACAAACGGCCGGATGTGCGCCTCGAGCAATGCGTCCACGAGGCGGCTGTAGTAGTCAATCCCTTTCGCATTCGCTGCGCCCGACCCTGAAGGCTGAATGCGCGGCCACGATATCGAGAACCGGTAGCTGTTCAGATTCATCGCGCGCATCAGCGCGATGTCTTCGCGCCAGCGGTGATACGAAGCGCAGGCTAGGTCGCCCGTGTCGCCGTTCTTGATCTTGCCGGGAGTGTGCGCGAAGCGGTCCCAGATGGACTCGCCCTTGCCGTCCTCGCTCCACGCCCCTTCGATCTGATAGGAGGCGGTCGCCGTGCCCCAGAAGAATCCTTTCGGAAATGTAGGCTCTGGAGATGCCCCGAATTGCTGGGCCTGCGCGGGGGCCGCGACCGCCGTACTGGCTTTGGCAGTGCTTGCCTTGGAAGAACCGCTGCATGCTGAGAAGAGCCCCGGCAGGCCCACGGCGGCGCCGGCCCCGAAGACCGATTGGACAAACTTGCGGCGTGTCAGATGCAAACTAGTCTTGGGCTCCTTCGTGTATTGTGGCTGCCACAGGCCCTTAATTGTGCTTGATGAACTTTCCGTTCATCTGGCCGGTCAGCGAGTTGTAGAGCGTCTCCAGAAAAGTATCTTCATTAATGAAATCCCCGGAGAATTTCTTCCACGGATCAAGAAGCTTCGCCTGCTTCATCTGGTCGAGCGTCTGGCCCTCTTTCAGCGCATTGGCCACCACGTCTCGCGTGGCCTTGAGCATGGTCAGGTAGGCCCGCACGTCATCCAGGCTTGAGACCGGCCCGTGTCCGGGAATGATCTTCACGTCGGGCGGCAGTTGCGCGATGACCTTCTCCACAGCGTCAATCATGCCATTGATGCTGCCCCCGCTGTCGACATCAATGAACGGGAAGCCGTAGGTCACAAAGTCGTCGCCCATGTGCACGACGTTCGACTTGGGAAAGAAGATGATCGAGTCGCCGTCGGTGTGCCCGGCAGGAAAGAAGAGGGCGCGGATGTCCTCTCCGTTCAGATGCACGGTCACGTCATGATCGAAAGTGATAATGGGAAGCGCTTCCTTAGCCGCGGGCTTGACGTCCATGTGAATCGAGGCGCCATTGCCCGCCGCGCCCCCTGTCTCGAGCCGCTTGCGCACATTGTCGTGGGCGATGACGGGCGCCTGCTTCTGGAAGTAAGCGTTCCCACCGGTGTGATCTCCGTGATAGTGCGTGTTGATGATGAACCGCACCGGCTTGTCGGTAATGCCCTTCAACGCGGCCTGAATCTTTTCGGCCAGTGGGGCGTATTGGTCGTCCACAATCACAATGCCGTCGTCGCCGACCGAGGCGCCAATATTTCCGCCCGCGCCCTGCAGCATATAGACGTTGCCGGCTACCTTGGTGACCTTCATCTGGACTTTGCTGAAGTCTTCGTCCTGGGCTGTGGCCAGGCCGCAGACCAACAGCAGGCCGGCGAAAAGAAGCGAAGTCTTGCGCATGATCTGGCTCTCCATTGCTCTCGATGTTTCGGGATCACATTCTACAGGAGAGTATTAAACTTAGACGGAGTAATGAGCCCATGCCGAGGATCGCGACGATTGTGCTTTTGAGCCTACTGCTGCGGGCGTGTCCTCCGCAGAGCCCGTCCCCAGGGCAGCCACCGCTGGCGCAAAAGCCGCCTCAGGCTGAAACTCCCATGCCAGCAGGCGAACCCGCCGAGACAGCTCAGCAGAAGCCAACAGCCGAAGCAATCTTAAGCGACGAGGTCGCAAAGATCATCGTCTTTCCGTCTTGCGTCGAGTCGCTGGACGAACTGACCGCTAGACGCCGACTCTACCCGCTCAGAGTTGTCTATGAGTTGGAACGGAATCTTTCGGAGGGGCAACTGGAGGTCTTCAACCTGCTCCACGTGGAGGCGCAGTATCCTCTGCCTGATCTTTCCGCCGGGAAGCACACCCTCGATATCACGGACATGAAGCAATACTTCTATTGGCCGGACAACGAGCAAACAGTGCCTGATCCCACGCTGTTCTGCAGCCTGGGTACAAGTGCCACTACGATAGGAATCGAGGAGCTTTGGGAAAACACGGTGTATTCCGGCAAGTCGGTCTATGACTACAAGCCCCCGCCACCACCGAAAGAATTCGGCGACCTTCAAGATCTAGCCGCGGCTTCCCGTGGAGATGATCTGGGGTTCGCTGAGTTCAACATCCCCTATAAGGGCAACCTGGAACTGCGGGATTCGGGCCAATTGCCCGAAGTCGAGATTTTAGGCGTCGGCTTTGTGGAAGGTACGCCCGTGGAGTGCGGGAAAGGGGGGAATCCCGAAAGGTTCTTCACATCGCCATTGCGCGATGTTCGCGTGGTCTCCACGGTTTCTCATGACGGGGACGAAACGATTCCCGTACTGAAGGCGGCAAGGTTTACCATACCGAGCGGTGTCTTCACCTATCGCAGGCATCTTCGAATCGTAGGTAAATTGAGTCCTTGACGTCGCCTCCCCGATCTATTCCGGATTCAAGCTGTCAAACATCTTCCACAGCTTGTCCGCGGTCGCGCGATAGATCAGCCATCCCGTACCTTGATCAGAGGTTTCGCGGAACAGCAACTCTCCCCGCCCGTCGCCGTCCGCGTCGACCGCATCAATCAGCTCGAGACGCGGAGTGATGTCGAGATGGTACTTGTCGGTGATGCCCACGTAGAGCTTGTGCAGGTTGTTGTAGATGTCGGTGCGGGCCACCAGCATGATCGAATACTGAAGTTGGGAATCGGCCGACTGCGGACTGCCGGCCGCGGGGGCCGGCATGTGCGCATCTGCCGCAAGAAGAATGACGGGTTGGTTGTTGGTCCAAAGATCGTAAGCGACCATCTGCACATTCTCGAAAATCGGTTCGGCCGCTTTCTTGGCCGGAATGCGCCGCGCGGCCTGCGGCCCCGATGGCTTCGGCGTAATCCTTGCCTTGGTCTGCGCGTCCAGATATGCGCGAAGCTGCTCCTTGGCCAGCGCCAACATCTGTGCGCGGCGCTCTCCTTCCTCTTCCTTCAGCCACGTGAACGTATATGAATGCGGCTCAGGTCCGCTCGCGTCGGAAATCGCCGGTATCAGCTGGATTGGTCCCTTGGTAGCGGCGGCTTCGACAACCTTCGCGGCGTTCGCGGGCAACGCGGGCGACGCCGCTGCTCCGGGCTTGCTGTAGCCGGGCACTTCGTCTTCGGGCAACGGATCGACGGGCTTTCCACGGCGCAGTCTTGGGCGGTTGGCTTCATTGGCTCCGCTGTCGGATTCCGGCGCCTTCGCGTGGTCGGCGGGCTTGGCATCACCCGGTTTGGCGTCGCTGGGCGTAGCATCACCGGGCTTGGATTGGCCCGGCGTCGCGGGCGCGGTGCCCGCAGGCTGGCCAGGAGTTGTCGAACTCGAACCTGACTGAGTCGATCCTGAAGACGCGGTCCCGGAAGGTCCATTCCCCGACGATCCTGGTGCCGTGCTCTCCGGCGGCGTTCCCTGGGGCGCGCTCTTGGTCAATCGAGGAGGTCCGTCGTCGGAAGGTGTCGTAGAAGCTGGAGTGGAGGGCTGCGTGGTGCTCGCAGGCGCCGTTTCCCTTTTCACGGCATCCGGGTTCTTGGTCAGCCGTGGCGGTTCGTCGCTAGTGTCGATGCCCACCGGCACCGCCTCGGCCTTGAGAGTCTTCGTTCCCTCGTCAGCTCCAGCCGGAAGCCATTTGCCGGTACCGATCCACGGACTTTGAACATTGGCGGCGTTGCTGTGCAACGCGCTGTTGACCGTGAAGAGGCCAAATGAACTGCCGGTGCGCTCGGCCTCGTAGACTGTGCCCGATTCCAGTGCCATCGGAACCGGGTCCGCCTTATACGCCGTGGCGTCGTAGAACTTGCCGTTGGTCAGAATCGTGATGGGCACCAGCGTCGCCTTGCCGTTTGCGGCCAGTTGGAGCACGGCCAGCGCCCGTGGTCCCGCCTCTTTCTTTCTGGGGACCTTGCGCTCCCCAGGGGTAATCTGCGGACGTTCTTCCTGCGCGGCAGAAACCGCCGCCAGGCAGCCGACACAGACCAGCATCACCACGAGAAGCGATCCCCGGTATAAAATCTTGCGGTGTAAGATTCTGACGAAAGCCGACTGGCCCCACGCCGGTTTCGCGGTGTTCGACTTTTGTTTTCCTGGAGAAACTCCCATGAACATCAATGATAAGGCTCCTGACTTCACTTTGCAGGACGAGAACGGAAAAGAAATCGCGCTGAAAGACCTGCGCGGCAAGACCGTGGTTCTCTACTTTTATCCTCGCGCCGATACGCCCGGATGCACGATTGAGGCCTGCGAATTTCGCGATACCTACAAACGGATGCAGAAAACTGGCGCGGTGCTGCTCGGAATCTCCCCCGACACGCCGAAAGCGCAAAAGAAATTTCAGGACAAGTTCAGCCTCCCCTTCACCCTGCTGGCCGACGCCGACAAGAAAGTCGCCGAGGCTTTCGGCGTCATGAAGGAAAAGAACATGTATGGGAAGAAGGTCTGGGGAGTCGCGCGCACGACGTTCGTCATCGGTCCCGACGGAAAGATTCAGCACATTTTCGAGAAGGTAAAGCCGGAAGGCCACGCCGAAGAGGTGCTGGCTTATCTGAAGGAATCGGCCAAGGGCGCGGCCTAGCAGGCGGCCCGAGGGAACTATTTCTGACGGCATTTCGTATCATTCCGCAGGGGAATTGCCCTTTTGCGGATTCCCCTGGCTTGGGAGGAAATCATGCGCGGTCTGTTTAGAGTAGTTGTAACTTCCGGAATACTCCTGCTCGCTTTTGCCGGCGCTGCGGCGAAACCGGCCCCTCCACCGGCAGATGATCATAATTCCATCGTGATCGTGTTCAACAACGGTCACCGCCAGAGCTTCGCCATGTCCGAAATTGTTCGCATCGACTTCAAGGCTCCGTCCGTGATTGTCTTCAAGGACGGCCACCAGGAGAAGGTTCCGACCGCCGACATCGCCCGCATTGAATTCAACCCCTCTGAATTGAGTGCGATGACGCCTTCGCGGGCTCACTTCATTGGCAAATGGGAGGTGGGCGACGGTAACGGCCGCAACTTCTTCATCACCCTCGAAGACGACGGGGACGCCAGGAAGTCCATCGGAGCGACTCACGGCACCTGGACCCTCGTCGACGGAGAGGCGCGAATCAACTGGGACGATGGCTGGCACGACGCGATCCGAAAAGTGGGAACCAAGCACGAGAAGTTTGCCTACGAACCGGGCAAGTCCTTCGACGACACGCCGTCGAACGTCGCCCCAGCCAGAAACACGCAGCCCAAACCGATCTAAGAGGCAGCGGACATCCTTCGCTTCGGCGCGACACCGCGCCTCCCGTGTTCGGTGAGAACCGAATCTCCCGGAGAGCGAGTTCTCGGCGCGCGCATTGAATTCCAACAATTCGGTTGAGGAGTGCGCTTCGGCGCTCTAGGGTCTCGTCTTCGCGATCTCGGGGAGGACTTCGCCCTGTTTCTTGGGCGTGCCGCCCAAGTGGTGTTTCGTCAGGCCGTCGCGCAGGAACTCGAAGGCCTCATCAGGGGAATCGATGATCTTGAACTGGTTCAGGTCTTCCGGGGAGACGGCACCGGCGTCGACGAATGCCTGGAAGTTGATGATGCGGTTCCAGTATTCGCTGCCGTAGATGACGACCAGGATTTTCTTGGCCAGCTTGTCGGTTTGCGCGAGCGTGAGGATTTCGAAGAGTTCGTCCATGGTGCCGAAGCCGCCGGGGAAGATGACGAGTCCCTTGGCGAGGTAGGCAAACCAGAATTTTCGCATGAAGAAATAGTGGAACTGGAAGTTCAGCGACTTGGTGATGTACTGGTTGGGACTCTGCTCGAAAGGAAGCTGAATGTTCAGTCCGATGGTCTTGCCGCCGGCTTCGTGGGCGCCGAGATTGGCGGCTTCCATGATGCCGGGACCTCCGCCGGTGGTGACGACGAAACGGTGGCGGCGCGCCGGAATCTGGATCGACCACTTGGTCAGCATGTGGGCAAGCTTGCGCGCGTCTTCATAGTAGCGGGCCATGTCGAGACCGGCCTGGGCGCGCTTCAGGTCCTTTTCCAGTTGCGCCGCGGGAACGGCGGAGTGGTTCTCCTTGAGTGTGGCGAGGTTCGTCGCAGCGTCTTTGCTTCCCTGAAAGCGGGCGGAGCCGAAGAAGACGACGGTGTCCTGGATTTGCTCGCGGCGGAAACGCGCCAAGGGCTCCTGATACTCAGACAAGATGCGGAGAATGCGTCCGTCGGGACTGTCGAGGAAAGGTTCGTTCTGGTAAGCGACCGGCGCGGATTTGAGATGGTCAGTCATGGGGTGAAAGCTCTCGTTCGAAAATCGTGTTGTGTCGCGCTGTGAAGATCAGGGCCCGAAGCGCAGACCATCAGAATACCGGAGTGGATGGGTTACGGGAATGGGTAGATGAGCACTCGCGTTACCCCAGGGACTACTGCTGCTCGTGGTAGTGGAGAGCCTCCCAGAAACCGATCCAGATATCGAGCAGGCCCAGACCGCTGCAGATGCCGCGGAAGAAGCCATTGGAGACCACGGTGCGGAGGCTGGGGAACGAGAGCAGCAGGTAATTGTCGGTCCACTCCGGGGTCCAGGGGAGAATGATGAGGAGCACTCCGGCCACGGCACTGATCAAAACAAAAAGAAAGACGGAAATGCGGTGCATCCAGAGCTGTATGCCGCTGGGTTGCGAGGAAACCTCGGCTTGGAGTGGCGGACCGAGAAGCGCCGTAGGAGTCTCAACATGGGACGAAGCGGTCTCCGGCGGTTTCGCACGAGTGCTGGAGACGGTTGTGGGGTCGGTCATTAGAGGCCGCTCCGCGAAGAAACAACGTCTTGCCGCACGGCGGCGGTCGTCAGTCGAGAGTCAGAAGGGCTGCGGAGACTCCTCTTGCGGGCGCCGGTTACGCGAAAGTCTCCGCGATTCTTCGCTTCGCTCAGAATGACAGGCAAAAAAGGGCGAGGCGGATTCACGGTTCTCTTGGGGAAAAAACCCATCGGGCTATTCTACGACTTCAGGACCTTAATGCGCTCGGCCACGTCACGATAGTCGATGTTGGCGCCGTAGACGTCCATGAAATGCTTGAGAGCGGAAGACTTGTCGCCCGCGGTTTCGTAGGCGGAGGCCAGTTCGTAGTGGAGCGCGACGCGGGTTTCGCCGTCGATGCCGGGAACGTTGAGAGCCTTGTCGTACCAACGGACAGCGGCCTCAGGCACGCCTTTTTCCAGGAAGCACTGCGCCAGCCAGGTGTAGGTCTGCATGATCTGCGGGAACGGGTGTCCGCGATCAAAAAACTGGCAGGCCTTTTGCAACTCGCCGATGGCCTCGTCGAGCAGGCCCATTTCGCGGAAGGCAATGCCGAGATTGTAATGAGTTTCCGGATCTTCGTCAGCGGAGGTGGCGCCCGCTTCGAGATCCTGCCTGAGTTCGCCAAACATCTCCGCGAGATCGACACCGGCGTCATCGCCAAACGGAGAAGCTTTGGCGGGCGCGGCCGGCGCGTGGGAAGGAGGCGCTGCTGGCGGCTGCGGCTTGGGAGCTTCTACAGCAGGCGTGGGCCAGGCTACGGCCGGCGCGGTTGTTGCCGCACTTTGATGCGCGGGAGGCGCGGCATGAGATGTGGGTGAGGCCGATGCAGCGGCGCTGGCGGCCAGCGGCGAGCTGATCTTCGGAGCCGTGAACGGCGCCGCGACCCGGGGCGCGACCGGCGTTGGAATCGGCGGAGCGGGTTTAGCCTTGGCAACCGGAGCAGGAGGCTGCGGTTCAGCGACCGGCGCGGCTTTCAGGAAGTCCTCGCCCAGAGACGCTTCGATATCGGCGACGAACTCGCCCAGAACTGGCGCGGTGTGCCGCGCCGCAATCGCAGGTTCGGTGTGCGCGGCCGGGGCCAGCACGGGTTCCGCGCGCTTCACCGCGGCAGGAGGTGACACGGGCGACGCAACGGGCTTGGCAACCGTGCGGGGCAAGAAGCCATCACCCAGCGAAGTCTCAAGATCGGAAACTAGTGCTTTGAGGCCACTCGGCTTGGGCTCCGGTTTCGGAGCCACAGGTTCGGGCTCGAAGGAGGCCTCGGCGACAACCGGGATTTCCTCGGTGACAGGAGGTTCGGGTTCGGGCTCAACCGCGACCGGCGCTTCCTCTGCGGCAAGCTCTTCGACCACGGGTTCCTCAGCGACCACTACTTCTTCATCAGCGGGCGGTGGCGTAGCAGCTTCGACCTCGGCGCGGAGTTGGGCCACCTTGGCGCGATCGCTGGTCAGAGTCTGGAGCTTGGCCAAGGCGGCCATGGCCTGCTCGGGCATGCCATGGGCGAGATAAAAGCGAATCTCCTCGACGGCCTCGTCGGCCTTGCTGGAGGAGGATAGTTCATGCTCCCCGACGGTGCTGGCGACTTCGACTTCAGCAACTTCGGCCGCGTGCTCGTCGGTTTCCACCGTGATGGTGTCGTCATCCCATTCCGAGGAAAGATCAATTTCCGTGGACGGCGCAGCGGGCTCGGCAGTGGCAGCGGAAGCCTCATCGACGACGGCAAACTCGTCCTCGGTAGCCGCCTCGACCGTAATTTCGTCAGGTTCGGCGGACGTGGGCCACGGGGAAGCTGCTTGGGCTTCCGGTGCAGCTTCGTGTTCCTCTTGCACCGCGTATTCCTCGACCGAAGCCGCTTCCACCGGAGCTTCGTCGATGGAAAACTCGGGCGCGGAACTCTCGTCCACCTGGGGGGCTGAGTCCAGGAAGATGTGAGTCTCGTCGGAAGAAGGTTCGGGGGCTGGAGTCGAGGAACGTTCCTCGTAGCGCTCGGCGAGTTCGCCATAGCGTGTGGCTTCTTCAGGATGTTCCGAGTCCGAATAAATGGCCTGCAGGGTGCGGCAGCAAAGCGCAGCTTCGGCGAAGCGGCCGGCCCGCGTGTGCAAGGCGGCGAGACGCTGGTTCAGACGAAGATCGTTCGGCGCCATCGGCAAGGCCGCGACCAGAGGCCCCAGAGCCTTGGCGGGCATGTTGTAAGAAATGAAGAGCTCCGCGTCGGTAAGAGAGGAGCGGATGGCGAGCGCCACTTCGTCGGAATAATGCTGGTGAATGGAAGGCGCCGTGGCTTCGAGATCGTCGATGAGGACTACGGCTTCTTCCGGCGTGATGAGCTTGCTGCCTGAAGCTCCGCCGAGCTGGCTGACCACCTGCTGGTAATTCTGCATGTGCAGGGGGTTTTGGGGCTCGATCTGAGCCAGCTTCTGGTAAAGATCGCGAGCCCGAAGCAGGTCCCCTGACTGCACGCTGGCGTGGGCCAGCAGTTCGATCACTTCGCCGACGTGAGTGGTCTCTCCGGCCTTGTTGAACAGGTCGAGCAGTTTCTCCAGAGAGGCGGGATTGTCGCGCACATGCCCGATGATGGTGTGCAGGCTGTCGAGAACCTTGTCTGAATTTTCCGCCAGCAGACGCTCGGCGTGCTGGTCATAGACCTGGAGCGCGTTCTCGTACTGGCCGGACTGCATGAGGGCATCGGCGAAACTGGCAATGGCCGGAAGATCGTTATGGACGGTCAGCAGCTTGTTGGCGACTGCGCCGGCGTCGGAAAGCTGCCCGGTCTGCAAGTAGGCCTTGAGCAGATCGCGGAGGCCTTCGGGATTGGAATCGATGTCGGAGACCTTGGAGAGCGTGGCAACGGCTCCGGCAGCGTCGCCGGACTCGATCATGTTCTTGCCCTGCATCAACAGGGCATAGGTGTTGCCCGGATCGAGGGTAAGCATGCGCTGCAGAACTTCTTCGGCGCCACTCAGCGAGCCCTTGGAACGCAGGCTCTCGGCGGCAGCCGAGAAAATCTGCCAGGCTTCCGTCTTCTTGCCCAGGCGAATGTAAACTTCCGCTAGGCGCACCCGCATGGTGCTGTTTTCCGGGTCCATCTCGAGAATCTTCTGGAAGATGCGGACCGCGTTCTCGAGTTCGCCGGCCTTCATGAACTCTTCCGCCACCTGCAGATACTGGGCGCGGGCGTCGTTGAAAAGGCCTTGCTGGGTATAGAGTTCGGCGAGTTTCAGCAAGCTCTCGAGAGAAGGCTGGAGCTTGCAGATCTTCTTGTACATCGCGATGGCCTTGACCGTGAAACCCTGGCTGGCATAGGCATCGCCTACAGTCTTGAAGCACTCGGTAGCTTTGTCGCTGTCACCACTGCGGGAGTAGAGGTCGCCGACGGTGTTGGTGACGGTCAGATCTTTGGCATCGTTCTTGAGGATCTTTTCGTACTCAGCGATTGCGTTCTGCAGCTTGCCCTGCTGGACATACTTCTCCGCACTGCTGAGGACTTTTTGTTTGTTGAACCCGAACAACGCCATAAGAGTGCGAACTCCAGACCCTGGTGTTCAATTCAAAGTTTCAATACAAATTCCTTCGCACCGAACCCGGCTGAACGTTCGGGGAAACTCCTCCCGGGCACAGGCCGGAGGGTCATCTCACCTATCGGCAGATGGACCGACCAGACAAGGCCAATTGTACGTCGGGGAGTCATGAACCGCATGGTTACCAAGGGTTACCAAAAGGGAGTGTACGAGTGGGTTACCAAGGGAATCGGGAAGAGTGGTGACTGCCAAGGGCTTCGCCGGCAGTCAACTTCCGACTAGACGGTGACTCGGGGGACAATCGGTGCGGCAAGGGGATTCCATCTTCGGATTGTCGACTCCCTGCCGAGTGCAATGTGCAAACCTTCCTGCGCGTCAACCCGTCTAAAACTCAGCACAGGAATTTGAGAGATGTCCAATTCCGAACGTCCGCTTTCGAATTCAGACACCCGGTGTGCTCTTGGAGTAGATTCAAGTTTCATTTTCAAGGAGTTGTACGAGATGCAGTTGGCGACAAGATTGCTGCCAGTTAACGTGTAAGTGTGTGTTCAGAGGGATAATCAAGTGCATACCTTGTTGCAGGATTTCCGTTACGCACTGCGGCAGTTGCGCAAGAGCCCGGGCTTCACCGCTGTGGCTGTGATCACACTGGCGCTTGGTATCGGCGCCAACACGGCCATCTTCAGCGTGATCAACTCGGCCCTGCTCCAGCCCCTGCCGTATCCTCATGCCGAACAGCTCGTAGACATTATGGAAACGCTACCGGACGGACGGCCCAATGGGACGGTATCTGGAGGCGCTTTCAAAGACTGGAGCGAACACAGCACCAAATTTGCCCAGATTACTGTCTATGAAGAGGTGCGCCGAAACCTGACCGGGGTGGGGACCCCGGAGCGCGTGAACGGATTGCAGGTCTCCTCCGCATTTCTGTCGATGCTGGGAGTCGCTCCGCGCGTTGGGCGTGATTTTGCCGCCGACGAAGCTGCTCTGGGCGGAAACAATCATGTCCTCCTGCTGACACATCAATTCTGGCAAAGCCACTACGGCGGAGACGCGGGAGTTGTCGGCAGGACGGTCTCGCTCGACCAGACTCCCCACACCGTCATTGGTGTGCTTCCCCCGCGGGCTCTGTTGCAGGATGATGTCCAATTTCTTATTCCCGAGGTGGTCGATGCTCCGGGAACGTACTGGGGGCGCGCCGGTCACTGGCGGCATGTGATTGGACGGCTGTTGCCGGGGATCACTGCTTCCCAGGCGCAGCTTGAGCTCCGGGGAATCAAGCAACAACTCGCGGCAGAATATCCGTCATTCAAGAAGAACTGGAGTGTCTCAGTAACTGCTCTTCAGGAGATCTACGTGGGAGGCACCCGTCCGATGCTCGTCCTCCTTCTGGGTGCGGTGGCCCTGGTCCTGTTGATCGCCTGTGCGAATGTCTCCAATCTGCTGCTGGCTCGTGGCAACGCTCGTTCCAGAGAGATGGCGGTCCGCATTGCCCTTGGCGCTCGCCCGTGGCGGATCGTCCGGCAGGTGCTGACAGAGAGCATTCTTCTGGCATTGTCAGGGTGTGCCCTGGGCCTGCTGGTTGCTGCGTTCGGCATTCGTTTCCTGACGCGCATGGTGGCTGAACAGCTTCCCCAGGTTTTGCATCCTCGACTCGACACGAGCGTTCTGTTGTTTTCAATTCTCATTGCGTGTAGTTGCGGGATCTTGTTTGGAATACTGCCTGGGTGGCGTGCGGCCAAAGCGGATGTGAACCACGCATTAAAGGAAAGCGAACGGGGATCGGCGTCGCGCTCAAAACGACGATCACAATCCTTCCTGGTGGTGTCCGAGTTCGCGTTCACACTGGTGTTGCTTGTCGGAGCGGGCTTGTTCCTGCGCAGCTTCGTTCGCCTGATGGAGATCGATCCTGGTTTCAATCCCAAACACACCCTCGCGTTCGACCTCTCTTTCCCCGAGGCAAAATATCCACACGATGAGGACCGCCTGCGCTTTACCAAAGACCTGACCGGGCGCATCCGGACTCTGCCTGGAATTGAATCCGTCAGTGCGATTTCCATGGTGCCAATGAGCGGCACGGGACGCGGTGAATCCCTCAATCGGACGGACAAGCCTCAACCGCCCGAACAGTATCTTGTCGGAGTCAGCAGTGTAGGTGTCGACTATTTCTCGACCATCGGCATCAAGCTGCTGCGAGGGCGCGTTATCACGGAGGCAGACGACCTCCCGACAGCGCCGCCGGTGCTAGTGATTGATAGTGGCATCGCGCGAGACCTATACGCCAATGAGGATCCCATTGGCCATCGCGTAAATTTTTTGGGCAAATCGTGTGAGATCGTGGGTATCGTGGCGCCAGTTCATCACCAGGACATGGAGCACGATCCTCGCCCACAAGTGTATGGTGCTCAGGCTCAGTTTCCCCCCTTTAACTCAAGCATCGTCGTGCGGACGTCGCTGCCTCCTTTGACTCTCGCAGAGACCGTCAGAAAAACGATCCTCGAAGCGGACCCCGATCAGCCCATCGCCAACGTTCGCACCCTTGAACAGGACGTCGACAAATCGTTGTCGCCCAGGCGCACGGCACTGCTCTTGTTGGGCTTGTTCGCCACAGTCGCAATCAGCCTGGCGTGCATCGGCATTTATGGCGTGATGTCGTACACGATTGGACAGCGTGCTCGCGAACTCTGCATTCGCAGTGCTCTGGGGGCGCAACGACGTGACATAGTACGACTGGTTCTGATCGGAGGGATGAAGCCGTCAATCCTGGGTATTGTGGCCGGGATAGCCGCTGCAATCGCACTGGCGCGTTTCGTTGAGAGCCTGCTATTTGAAGTGAAAGCTCACGACCCGTTCGTGTTTATCGCGTCGATTGCGTTGCTGGTGCTGGTGGCGGGGTTGTCCGTTTACTTTCCAGCGCGGCGGGCGGCCAAACTGGATCCCATGGCGGCGCTGCACTGCGAGTAGACATCGAACATCCGTGATATAGCTCCCGAGTCGTCGGCTACGCGGAAATTGACATCTTGCACAACAAACCAAGCACTCCTCCTCAAATCCTCTCTAGTATGAACATGCTATGTGGTGTCTGCTGGCGGACAGTGTATTTTTCCAACTGCAAGATTGCGGAGAACTCTGCAACGGGGGACAACGACATCTATGACCTGGATTCGAACCGTTTCGCTACCTGAGGCCGACGAGAAACTCCTCAAGGCGATTGAAGGCGAGAAGGCGTTTTATCCCAAGGAATATGCCACGCCGGTGCATCCCGATGCTTCGGGAGCGTCGTCGATTGTGGGGTCGCATACGTTGATTCCCGACGCGCTGTTTCATGCCTTCGCCACGTTTGGCTCGCTCATGTCGCCAGAGTTGCCGCTGAGCCGGGCGCAGCACGAGATGATCGCGACCATGGTCTCGGTGACCAACCGGTGCGTGTATTGAATCGAGTCACACGCAGAGTTTCTGCGTAGGGTGACGTTGGATAAGGGACTGGTCGAGGCGCTGGAGAAGGATTACACGTCGGCGCCGATCTCCGCCCAAGATCGTGTGATGCTCGACTACGTGATCAAGCTGACCAAGGATGCGACCAAGGTTTGGAAGGATGACATCGAAGGCCTGCGGAAAGCCGGATTTGACGACCGGGGCATTCTGCAGATCACGCTGATCGCGTCGTGGTTCAACTACATCAATCGCGTAGCCGATGCGCTGGGGGTGGGAAGGGAGTAGGAGTGCAAATACTCTGACACGCGAAGAATCTGCCGATTCCATGAATTGTTTTGGGACGATTGTTGTGGGAAGGGCACGGCTTTCACCCGTCCGGATATCGGTTCAACAGAGAATGTGAGGCTTCAGCCCTGAGGGATTTTCCCGATGGCGTCCCTATTTTCGCCTTGTCTTGAAGGTCGCTGAGATCCGCTTCAGACCTTCGCCCGTCATCGCGCAGGAACTTCCCAACGGCCCGGTGAGAATCCGGTTTATTTCTTCCAGCGGCTTGTCTTTGGTCTCATCGACGAAGCGCGCCCACTCCTTCGCCACTTGACTGCGCTCCTCCGCGCTGGCGTCGGCGCAGAATTCGCGAACGGCTTCTTCGGCTGAGCCGTACTCGTCTTTCATATCCTGGTGAAAATATCCGCGTAGAAAACTGCGCAACGCGGGGAAATCGGCGGCCGAGATCGCGGCCGCTTGCGGGCCTTTCGGCTGGCCTTTTGGCTGGCGTGGCGCGCTCATGAGCGGCACTCCGGATAAGCGGTCAAGACGTGATAGCTTTTCGCGCCATCCCACTTCAACACGATGACCGCATGAGCGCAGGGTCGAACGCGGTCTTCACCCCGGCGGAGAGTTCGTCCAAAGGGATGCGCGGAGTCGCCGTCGTAGTCGAGAACAAGGTTCGGATGGCTAGCGCGTTCGAGCCAGTGGGTAATTTTGTTGCTGTCTTGCGCGATGGCGGCGCCCACAGCCGCCCCGGCGCTTGCGCGGTCGTTCCAGGTGGAGGCGGCGGAAATGTTGCGTTCGCGGTGCAAACGTTCACGAAGTTCGGCGTCGGTGCGTCCGACGTGCTTACGCAGCGTGTGACCGCCAGCGGCTTCGTCCTGGGAGAGATCGCGGGAACTACCGCGGGCTCCAGCGAAAGGCTGCGCGGTCGGGTCGTTCTCGGGCGCCGGAGGACGCGTGCATGCCGCCAGGGTAGCGAGCATCACGAGGGCGAGCATCGCGCGGGCTCGTCGCGGATGGAGTGGATTCAGACTGCGCATGCGAAGTAGCCAGAGTACACAATCGCTGCGGGAAAAGCATTCGCACCGAATCGACGGCCGGCCTGCAATTTGAGAGAAAGATTCGTATCAGGGCACGGCTTTCAGCCGCTGCTTCTCCGCCCATGCAGCGGCTGAAGAGGCTGCGGAAAAACTCCGATTCGCGTCGGCCTTGGGAAGGGCACGAGTTCTACTCGTGCCGTAAGTCGCTGAAAATGCGTCCGCGCTTCAGCGCCTGAGGGACGCTTTCGGCATTCTCCGCGACTTCTTCCGCAACCTGTGAAGCCGTCGAGAACTTTGCTGCACTTATGGCATCGCTGAAGCGAAGCCGCGGTACGAATCGCTCTCAGCGAACGGTACCACTGCTGAATCGAGCGGATGGGGCAGTTTGAGAACTGTACTACCACCCGTTCATCGAGCGAACGGTTCCACTAGACTTGAGCTTGGACAGCCGCCAGCCATTTCTATGGCCGAATCGTTAGCAGAGTTTTTTTCGGAGAATTTTCGGGCGCACCGGCACGAGTGCGTCTACCGGCAGCGCCGCGGATATCGCACCGAGTCGTTTACCTACGGTGAGGTTCTGGAGATGGCGTTTGGCGTTGCCCGCAAGCTGGAGGCGCGGGGGATTGCCAAGGGCGACCGCGTCATGCTGTGGGGAGAGAACTGCGCGGAATGGGCCGCGGTCTTCTTTGCGTGCGCGCTCGCCGGCGCGATCGTCGTCCCGATGGACGACGGGTCTGCTGTCGATTTTGCCATGCGGGTGTTCCGTCAGGTCGAGGCGAAGCTACTGGTGGGGTCAACGCGACACATGCACGAGTGTGCGGCCGCTGGAATTTCGATCACCACCTTGACTCTGGACGATCTGGCGCAGGCGCTGGGACCTCGCTCGGTCCCGCCGCCGAATGTGGCTTTGAGTCGCGACGACATCCTGCAAATTGTTTTCACTTCTGGCACCACGGCCGATCCCAAGGGCGTGGTGATCACGCACGGAAATGTGCTCGCGAACATCGCGCCGCTGGAACGGGAGATGCGCGGCTATCTGAAATACGAACGGCTGGTGCACCCGCTGCGGTTTTTGAATCTGCTGCCGCTCAGCCATGTGTTTGGGCAGTTTCTGGGAATGTTCCTGCCGCCTTTGTTGGGCGGGACCGTGATTTTTCAGGAAGAGTTGAAACCTTCGGAGGTGATCCACACGATACGGCGCGAGCGAGTGTCGGTGCTGGTGAGCGTGCCGAGGGTGCTGCAGTCGCTCAAACAGAAAATCGAGCGTGACCTGGAGGACCAGGAAGAAGCCGAGGCTTTCCGGAAACGCTTCCAGGCCGCGGAAGGGAAACATTTCTTGCGGCGGTGGTGGATGTTTCGTGCGATCCGCCGCCAGTTCGGATGGAAGTTCTGGGCATTCATTTCGGGCGGCGCCGCGCTCGACCGCGACACCGAGGAATTCTGGGGGCGTTTGGGCTACGCGGCGATCCAGGGATATGGGCTGACGGAGACGACTTCGCTGATCAGCGTGAACCATCCCTTCCGGCTAGGGAAGGGATCGATTGGTAAGGTGCTGCCGGGGCGCGAGGTGAAACTGGCGGAGGACGGAGAGATTCTGGTACGCGGAGGAGGCGTGGCTTCCGGATATTGGGACGGGCCTAACGGAGAAAAGACTGGTCCGCACAAAGTCTCGGACGATCAAGGGTGGTATCGCACCGGCGACATTGGCGCGCTCGATGATGCGGGGAACTTGTATTTCAAGGGACGCAAGAAGGAAGTGATCGTGACGCCGGGCGGGACCAACGTGTATCCCGAGGATCTGGAAGCGGCGCTGCGGCGACAACCGGAAGTCAAGGATTGCGTCGTAGTAGGAATTGAGCGGGGAGGAAACGCGGAGCCGTGCGCGGTGGTGATCCTGCGAGACGATGAGGAGTTGGAAGGAGTGGTGCAGCGGGCGAATGAATCTCTGGGGGAGTACCAGCGAATGAGGATGTGGCTGCGCTGGCCACAGGAGGACTTTCCACGCACGAATACGCAGAAGCCGCGGCGAAACGTGATCCGGGATTTGGCGCAAGCGCAAATACTCCAGTCGACCACTGCACCTGCAACCGCAGGCGGGCCGCTGGCCGAGCTGATCACACGAGTGTCGGGCCGGGCTGCGGGCGTGTTGCGCGAAGACGCGAACCTCGACTCCGATCTTGGGTTGAGTTCACTGGATCGCGTCGAACTGCTGAGCGCTTTGGAAGATCGCTACCAGGTCGATCTGAGTGAGACGCGCCTCAGCGCGGTGAAGACGGTAGGCGATCTCGAACGCATGCTGCGCGGAGAAGCGTCACCGGGGCAGGGATATCACTATCCGAGTTGGACGTTGCGCTGGCCGGTGACGTGGCTGCGGTTACTGGCGCACTACCTGCTGCTGCGTCCGGCGATAGTGCTGCTGGGATGGCCGCGCATCGAAGGACGCGAGCACCTGCGCGGAGTGAAAGGGCCGCTGTTGGTTGTGTCGAATCATGTGGGGGATGTTGACGGGGGATTTATATTGACCGCGCTGCCCGCACGCTTCCGGCACAGAATCGCCACGGCCACGGGGGGCGAAGCGTTGGAAGCGCTGCGAACTCCCGCATCCGGTAGAAATCTATTCCTACGAATCTGTGACCGGGTGCAGTGGTTTCTGGGAGTGTCGCTCCTAAATCTATTTCCGCTGCCGCGCGAGGCGGGGTTCCGTCGGAGCTTTGCCTATGCGGGTGGGGCGGTGGATCGCGGGTACAGCGTGCTGGTCTTTCCCGAGGGCAGGCACACGACGGATGGGAAGATCAATCCGTTTCGCGCTGGGATTGGTTTGCTCGCTGCCAATCTCGGCATTCCGCTTCTGCCGATGCGGATCGTGGGATTGTTCGAAGTGAAGCACGCGGGCAGGAAGTTCGCGGCGCCGTGGAAGATTGGGGTGCGAATTGGCGAGCCCATGAAATTTGAGCCGGGGACCGATCCGGAGAAGATCGCGGCTGAAGTGCAGAGAGCAGTGGAGAGCCTCTAGCGCTGGCACAAGCCCGAACCGCAAAGGTCGCCAAGGATTCGCGGAGGCTGCGAAGAAAACGACACGCAGCACACCGCGCGAGCCGCGCGAACTTCGCGGCAGTATTCCTTTTCAGACGAACCAAGCGCTGTGTTCTCCGTCAGATTCAGGGGAACACAGCGCCTGGTTGAACCGACTGCTACTTCGTCAAAACCACAGCGTTAGTTGATGGTTACGGCCACGGCCGCGGACGGAATGCCGTTCGCAACCACGACGAGACTGGCTGGTCCCAGAGCGATGGAGGACGGAATGTCGAACAGCGCGGAGACAACTTTGGTTCCCGTCGCCACCCCCATGCTGCTGAAGGTGTGCGTTTTGCAATAGACCACTTTGCCCGTGGAATCGGTGACCCGAACCAGCGGATAGTTGGTCGCGCTCTGGTTATCGTCGCCATAAGCGGCGCCTTGCGACATACCGTTGAACTGCGTTCCCTTGATCGCATTGTTTAGCGAGCCATGGGTCAGCGTGCTGGCCACCGATGAAACGGAGGGCGCGCAGCCGCTGCAAGGGCCTCCCGCAGGCGTGTAGATTTCTACGCTCGACGAGAAGTCGGTGAAGAGAATCTGGCCAGTAGGAAGCACTAGCATGTTGCCGAAGTACGAGCTGTCGACAGAGGCGTTGGGCGGACCCGGTACAGCATTGAAGGCGGAGCCATCCCACTCGTAGAAGTTGCTGCCCGTACCGAAGATCCCAGGGCTCGTATCCACGAGCACGTTGCCATCGGGGAGTAGCGCCGCAGGACCATCGGCGATGTCGAGAGTGCCGGTGAATGCGGGGCCTGCAGTCCAGGTCTTATTGGCAATGTGGTAGATGGAATTGTTGCCGGCGCCGCAGCCATTCGATCCGGTAGCGAGAACCGTTCCGTCGGGACGCAACACGGCCGGGCCCAGCTCATAAGAGGCTACGCTCGACCCACCACAAGCGGCGGAAGAGTCCCAGAGCTGCACCTTGGTGCTGCCAGCACTGGCCCACGTGCCCTTCGAGGTGGTGTAGATCTCGGAGTTCATGCCTGCCGCGGTGTAGCTTCCCACGTATGCGTCAACCGTCAAGAGGTTGCCGTTGGGCAGCAGAGTCCAGCCTTCTTCGTCGTTGATGTCAAACTTGCCCGCGCCGGTTGCAGCCCAAGTGACGGTTGCGCCGGAGACGGTACCAATGGCTTCGTCCTTCGTGCAGCAATTGGCCAGCATGAACTTTCCGCTGGGCAGAACCACACTCTGGGCATCGCCCACTGTGGTCCAACCCGACGGTGCGTTGGTGGCCTTCCAATGGCCGGTATGGGAGTTGTAAATCGCGCCCTTGGTCGTCCACACAGAGTTGCAGCCGTCGTACTCGCCGCCCATGATGATGACATTGCCGGAGGGCAGCACAGCGGAGGCAAAGTAAAGCGGGTTATAGCCGGTTTGCAGAGAGCCTGCGTTCACCCAGGTTCCATTGGCGTAGTTGCCCGTGCTATCTGGGATCAGGCGATACCAGTTGCCGGTGGCGTTGCATCCTGCATTGATCGTGAGTACGGAGCCATCGGTGAGAAGCAGCATGTGGCCCACAACAGACGGCGGAGCCGCTGCAACCGCCGTCCATGTACCTGGGGTAAACGGTTCCTGGGCGCCCGCAAGACCAGACCACGCCAGCAGCGCAAGCACAGCAAATCCAAGTGTTCGCAACACTTTCATAGATTATCGACCTCGCATTTTCGATTGTTTGAGATTGGTAGTCAGACGCGGACTTCGATTGCACCACCGGCCACAGACGGAAGAGAGTCCCCAAGCAGCCCCAGCCGAAATCCAAAAACTCGCAGGATTATACCCCGGGTTGCTGCCGTTCAGAACTGGACTCCAACAAAAATCGCGAAGATTTCTTGCAGAGCGTGGGAATGTCGCAAGAAATTGCAATCGCCGGAGCGGCAAGTCTGCAAGATCCTGCAGTTGAATCGTCTCGCAGCCAATCTCTCGGCTCAATTGATACGCCGTTTTAGATGATCAGTTCGCAGACCGCATCCGCTTCGGTGGCTATTCTTCGTCTACCTGAGGTTCCTCGCGCTGAATGTTCGACTCCAGCTGGATCTCGGGAGCCTTCGCTTCCCGCAGTTGACGATTAAGCGCGGGCAAATCCGAACTCTTGAATTCCCTCCAACGCTTCAGGACGTCGGCGCTGTCATGTTCCGTCGACGCCAGCGCCGCCATTTGCGAAGTAGTTGGTTCGGCATCCGCCTGCCAAACTTGCTGGTACAAGGTGCTGGCTTGTCCGTTGACGCGGCCGAGCGTGACTTCCGCCGATGGCGGAGCAAAGAAGCCTCCGGGGGCACCCAGCAGCGCGGTCAGTTTCTTCTCCAGCGCCTGAAGAGCGTCCTTGCTTGGAGAATCCGGCTGAGCGCTCAGCTTCTCGAGTTGCTGGCGAATCGAGCCACCCTGGAGAAGAGCTTGTGCGGATTCGCTCATGATGGAAGCCAGTTGCGTTTCTGCCTTGAATTTCTTCTGCAGGCCGAGCGCCGGCGTTTTGACGCGCGGGTCCACCTTCACGATCAGAGGCGCGGTGGAGGTCTTCCCATCGACCGTGAGCCTGACCTGGTAACTTCCCGGAAGAACCGTAGGGCCAAGCGGGAAGCGGGGCGTGTCGTGTGGAATCGCCGCAATCGGAAAGTCGTGGTGTGTGGCCGTTGGGGCGGGATAGTGCAAATCCCAAACCCAGCGGTGCATTCCGGCGCCGGTCGAGAGTTGCTGGGGCTTGCGAATCCAGTACAGAGGGATCAGCTGCTTTTGCAATTCTTCCTCGGTGACGTCGGGCTTGTCGGCGTTGGAGAACGAGCGGACGAGATGGCCCTGCGCATCCACGATTTCGAGCGTGACACTGCTCGAGGCTGCCGGCAAGTAGTAGTCGACGATTGCGCCATCGGGCGGATTCGCCGCGGCAGGTTCGTCTGGTGGAAGAGGGGTGTCGGCGTTGGTGTCGCGCTGAACGCGGTAAGCGGGCGCGGGCGCGAAGAGATGCACCGAGTTTGCCAGGGCCGCCGAGGCTTCGCGCAGGGGCGCGATGTCGTCGAGAATCCAGAACCCACGTCCATGCGTTGCGACGATCAAATCGTCTTCATGAATCCAGAGATCGCGCATGGAGGTGTGTGGAAGATTCATCTGCAGCGACTGCCAGTGGTCGCCGTCGTCGAATGAAACCCAGACTGCGTTTTCCGTACCCGCAAACAACAGGCTTTTGCGGACGGGATCTTCGCGCACCGTGTCGACGGGGCCGAAATCGGGCAGGCCGGAGGTGATCAGCTTCCAGGTTTTGCCACTATCGTGCGTGCGGTAGATGTACGGATGGGTGTCGTTAATGCGGAAGCGGCTCACCGAAACGTAAGCCGTTTGCTCATCGAAGTGCGAGGCAGAAATCTGCGTGACCTTGCTCCACGGAGTGAGCTCTTTGGGCGTGATGTCGGCCCAATTCTTTCCGGCGTCACGGGTGATCCAGATCAGGCCGTCGTCCGTGCCTGCCCACAGCGTATCCACCGACTTGAAGGACGGCGCGAGCGCATAGATCACACCGCGCTGCTTTTCGGCGCCCTTAGGGATTAGTGTGCCGACGCTCGTCGGTGCTCCCGGATTTTCGCGCGTCAGATCGGCGCTGACGGTCTGCCAGGAATTGCCGCCGTCCGTAGTTTTGAAAAGCGCATTGCTTGCGAAATAGAGGATGTGCGGATCGACCGGAGAGAACATCAGCGGCTCGGTGCGGTTGGTGCGGTACTTGGGATCGCGCAGCGGAATCGGAGTGACAATCTGTACTTGGCCCGTGGACCAACGGAATTTCGAAACTTCGGTTCTTCCGCCCCCGTAGACAACGTCGGGATCGAGTGGATCGGGAGCAACGTATCCATACTCGATCACGCCCACAGGATGCCAGTCGCGGAATGTAATGGCCCCGTCGTTACCGCGGCTGGAGATGCAGACCGAGCCGCTCTCTTGTTGCCCCGCGCACACGCGATAAGGAAATGTATTGCTGGTGGAGACGTGATAAAGCTGCGCCGTCGGCTGGTTGTACCAGGAACTCCAACTCGCGCCAGCATTCACCGTCACGATGGCACCCTGATCGCTGACAATCAGAATAATGTTGCCATTGTTGGGATTGATCCAGAGATTCTGGTAATCGTCGCCGCCAGGGGCGCCGCGGAAGCCTGCCCATGTCTTGCCGCCGTCGCTAGAGCGCACGGTGACCGTGCTGACAACGTAGACGAGATCGGGATTCTTCGGATCAACCTTGGGGATGGGGAGATCGCCGCCGCCAATACGGCCCGCGGGACGGGGATCATCGGTGATCTGCGACCAACTTTCGCCCGCGTCATCCGAGCGATAGACGCTCAGTTTGCCCGAGGCTGCGGCGAGAGTCGCGTACAGGCGCCGCGGATTGCTGGGCGCGATGGCAACGTAAATCTGCGAAAGATCTTTCGGCAAACCGTTCGTCAAGGGATGCCAGGTGCTGCCGCCGTCGGTCGACTTGAAGAGTCCGCCGCCAGCGCCGTTGAATTCGTTGCCGTCCTCCCACGGTCCTTCCCGAACTTCCCACATCGAGGCGTAAACGACGTCGGGATTCGCGGGATCGATCTGCACGTCAGAGCCGCCGGTGTTTTCGTCCTTGGAAATAACTTTCTGCCAGGTCTGACCGCCGTCGCTAGAGCGATAGATTCCACGCTCTTCGCTGGGCCCGTAAGGATGGCCGAGCACGGCGGCGAAAACTTTGTTGGGATCACGAGGGTCGACAGCAAGCGCGGGAATTTGTTGTCCGTCGACAAGGCCCAGGTGAGTCCATGTCTTGCCAGCGTCTGTGGATTTGTAGATGCCGTTACCGACAGACAGGTCGGGGCGATGCAGTCCCTCGCCGCTGCCGACGTAGACGATGTTGGGATCGGAAGGCGCGACGGCGATAGCACCGATAGACTGCGTGGATTCGTGATCGAAAATGGGATTCCAGGTGCGGCCATAGTCGTCGGACTTCCAAACCCCGCCGTTGACCTGACCGATGTAGAAAACGTTTGGCTGGCTGGGGACACCAGCCGCCGCACGGGTCCGGCCGCCGCGAAACGGACCGATCATGCGCCAGTGCAATTCCTGATAAGTGTTCTCGGGAACCTGCGTCCAACTGGCAATTGCGGATAGGAAAACAAGAACGGAAAGGAACAAACGGAGAACTACCTGGGATCGGATCACTTGGGGCCCCCTCAAGCAGCAAGCGGCAGACCACATAGAATAAACCAAAAGCGCGGTGATCGGGGGTAGCGGTGCAGGCTGAGAATGACTCGTATCAGGGCATGCCTTCAGGCGTGCCTCAAAGGCCGCGATGGAATGTCCGCTTTAGCGGCTGCGGCGGGCGAGAGCCAGCGGCTGAAGCCGTTTGTTGTCTCCCCGACTGTGGCGGCATCGCTGAAGCGACGCCCTGATACGAATCCCTGTCTCAAACTGCACCACTACTGATCGGGGTCAAGGGTGGTCGAGGCACATCGGAACTGATATGTTTGCCAAATCGTTTTGTGCTTCAGGGCCCCCGCACTATGATGACGGAGCTTTCCACACTATGAGTATTCAGGTTTCGAAAGCATCTCGCAGTTTTCCTGCTGCTACGTTTCGCTGTTTCCTCCTCTTGATCGTTATCTGCGGGGCATTTGCGGACCACGCGCTCGCCGCGCCGGCGGATGCTCCGGAAGCTCCGGGGCTCAAGCCGATTCTCGACTACATTTCTTCGGCATGGGACACGCTGACCCGCTCCATGACCAACTGCGAAAGTTTCGTCGATCCCAAAATGAAGGTGGCTCCGCTACTGTATTTGCCGGCGGGGTATGCCGAACCGGCAGAGGTGCAGAAGCTGGCCGTGGACTGCAATGTGCGCGTCGAGCATCTGCCGGTGGAGATCCATCGCCTGGGCGAGATCGATACGGCCAAGATTCAGCCCCACGGCCTGCTGTACCTCGAGAACAAATACGTGGTGCCGGGCGGGCGCTTCAACGAAATGTACGGATGGGACAGCTACTTCATCGTCCGTGGCTTGCTGCGCGCAGAGCGCGTGGAACTGGCGCGGGGCATGGTCGACAATTTCTTTTTCGAAATCGAGCACTACGGGGCGATGCTCAACGCCAACCGCACATACTACCTAACGCGGTCGCAACCTCCGTTTTTGAGTTCCATGTTTGTCGATGTTTACCAGGCCGCGCAGAAAAATGGTCGCCCCGATAAAGCCTGGCTAGAACGCGCCTACGCCGATCTCAACAAAGACTATGAGATGTGGACGCGCGAACCGCATCTGGCGGGACAGACCGGACTGTCGCGCTACTACGACTTCGGCGACGGCCCGCCTGCCGAGGCCGTGCAGGACGAAAGCGGCTTCTACCGCAAGGTAGCGCAGTATTTCTTCCTACATCCGGCACAGGCCGACGACTACGTGCTCGAGACGAAGCCCGGTTCAAACCAGCTTGGTTCCAACCAAGCCGTCTCGACGCCGCCGGTTGCCGGGATGCCGTATTCGCTGCAGGTGTGCGACGTGCCCCTGACCATGGCGCGCGCGGAGTGCGAGAAGGCGCGGCAATTCAAGCTCAGCGCGGATTATTACAAAGGTGATCGGTCCATGCGGGAATCTGGGTTCGACGTCAGCTTCCGCTTCGGGCCCTTCGGCGCGGCCACGCACCACTATGCGCCCGTGTGTCTGAACAGCCTGCTCTACAAGACAGAAAAAGATCTGGAGCAGATCAGTCTCTGGTTGGGGCACGGCGACGACGCCAAGAAATGGAACCAGCGAGCGGAAGGGCGCAAGAAACTTATCACGCATTATCTCTGGAGCGGCGAGCAAGGGCTGTTTTTCGATTTCAACTTCCAGACGAACCGGATGTCGAAGTATCAGTATGCGTCCACTTTTTATCCGCTATGGGCGGGGCTGGCGACGCCGGAGCAGGCGAAGGCGGTGGTCGGCAATTTGAAAGTCTTTGAGCGGCCGGGCGGAATTCCGATGAGCACGGAAGAAACGGGCACGCAGTGGGATTTGCCCTACGGCTGGGGAAACATCGAGATGGTAGCAATCGACGGCCTCCGGCGATACGGCTACAATGCGGACGCAGACCGAGTTTCCTACGAGTTCCTGTCGACGGTCGCGGAAAGTTTCCGGCGCGACGGCAACATCCGCGAAAAGTACAATGTTGTCACGAAATCCTCGGAAGCCCACGTGGAACTCGGCTACGAAATGAACGTGGTCGGCTTCGGCTGGACCAACGCCGCCTTTCTCGAACTGCTTCACGGCCTGCCAAAAGACATGGTGGAACGGTTGGAGAAAGAGCAGGACCAGCCCCTGCCAGCCGCGAAGTAAGGATGAAGAGTCTGTCCGCCAGTTTCGACGACCGGCTCTTACAATGTCCTCACCAGGATGAAAACCCCCAGCCTGATTCGAGAGCAGAAGCCTTCTGCAGCGGCGGCAACGAGACCGGGGCAGATGCTCTCGCCCATCATCACCTGCATCGCGGCGATCGCTCTCGTCGCAAGTGTCTTTGCGGTCTACGGCCCCGCATTGAGTTTCCAGTTCATCCTCGATGATCATCGCTTCGTTGGCGATCCACGCCTCCAGTCGCCCGGGCACACGTGGGAATACTTCACGAGCTATGTATGGGCACAGACTTCCGGCGGGCCGCCGAGTTTCTATCGGCCACTATTCGTGGTGTGGATGCGGCTGAACGTCATCCTCAGCGGGATGTCTCCCTGGGGATGGCACCTGCTCAGCATCCTGAAGCATGTGTCGGTGACCGTTTTGCTTGGGCTGCTGGTGTGGAAGTTGCTGCGGGATCGGGTTGCGGCGTTGATTGCTGGCACATTGTTTGCGCTGCATCCTGCCCACACCGAATCCGTGGCATGGGTTACAGTGCCCGATCCGCTGATGTCCGCCGCCGTGCTGGGCACTCTGCTGCTTTACCTCGGGTATGTAGATCCCGTCCATGCCGACCACCAGCCACAAACTGGCAGACTTCATAAGAGGGCCCGGAAGCAACTCCGCAGCAAGCCCACCGGCAATTCCTCGGCGGCATGGATCATCGCTTCCGCGGTGGCTTGCCTGGTCGCGCTGATGGCGAAAGAAACGGCCGTGGTCTTGCCCGTTTTGCTTCTTGCCTTGGCTCTGATCATGCCGTTGAAGAGAGCGGACTGGGAAGATGCGGCGAAGGGGAAAGGCACAGCATTTCGAATTCGGTTGCTCTTTGCGTTTCGTCAGACTCTGCCGTTCGTCGGCGTGACCGTGGTCTATCTACTTTTGCGCATCAATGCGTTGAAGGGACAGCTCAGTCCTCCGACTCAGCATTTGCCGTGGAGCACAGTACTCCTGTCATGGCCCGCCACCCTCTGGTTCTACGTGAAGGTTCTCCTTTGGCCAGTCAAGCCGCGCGCATTCGCAGATCCCAGCCTCGCGGATGCATTCTCGCTGCGCGGTGTCCTACTGCCGGGATTGGGCATGTGCGGCGCTGCAACCGTCCTGGCATTGGGATGCGCCTGGGCCTGGAAGAAGGCGCGTCGTGAGCTGCCGGATCGAGAGGCGACGGGCATCGAGTGCGCATTGCTGCTGGGCACGTTGCTCCTCGTGCTTCCGATTCTGTCGACGTTGAATCTGAACGCGCTGAATCCCGGCGATTTTCTGCACGGCCGGTACACGTATCTGCCATTAACCGGACTAATGTTGCTCCTGGCAACCGGATGGCATCTGTCGAGAAACTATCGAATCGTTATGCTTTCCGCAGCGAGCCTGGTGGCTGTGGCGTTCGCCGTGCTAACGGTAAGACAGGAAAGCGCGTGGCAGGATGATTTGACGGTTTTCACGGTGGCTCACCAGTACGCGCCTCACAACGGACCGGTGGCGCAAAATCTTTCAAGGGCGCACGTGCAGGTTGCACTCGGCCTCGATGAGGACGACCGATGCGATGAGGCTATGCCGATCTTTGAGCAGGCGATCCAGCAATACCCGCAAGATTGGTTTGCCTGGGCGGGCCAGGGAGAATGTCTCGTCAAACTCAACGATCTGCCGCGGGCCGAGCAGTCGCTGCGTCGTGCCTCCGAGCTCTCGCGCGAGGCGCGGGTGATCGAGCAATGGCAGCAAGTGCGTGCGATGATGGGGCTGGATCCAGCGCCGCCGAACTAAGCTGACCGCCTCCATACGGTAAACGAACCCTGGAGCGGATTTCATAAGATGGGTCTCGGTCAAGTCCACTTTCGTAGGCATCGGACGTCCTCGAAAGTAGACATTTCTTCCACAGGCTAACCCATTGCATCTTCAGGGCCGGGTATCCTCGCCCACGCAGAATCAGTCACTTACTGAACTCGATTCTTACCTATTTCCACAGTGTTCCTGCAGGAACACTGCCTCCCCATCGGCCCGCGTTGACGGCCCACGACATCCACCCTAAGATTGACGCTCTCAACTTTGTTGCCCATGATCAACCAGACTATCTCGCACTACCGCATCACCGGCCAGCTGGGTAGCGGCGGGATGGGTGTGGTGTACGAGGCGGAAGACCTGACGCTCGGGCGCAAAGTTGCGCTGAAGTTCCTGCCGCCGCAGTTGGCACGCGATCAGAACGCGCTCGACCGCTTCCTGCTGGAGGCGCGTGCGGCATCGGCACTAAATCATCCGAACATTTGCACAATCTACGCGGTCGAAAAAGCCGGCGAAGGCGCGAACGCGCAGTCGTTCATTGCGATGGAACTGCTCGAGGGACAGAACCTCGACCAGAAGCTGATGTCCGGTCCGTTGCCGGTCGGTCCGTTGCTCGACGTTGTGATTCAACTGGCGGACGCGCTCGACGCGGCGCACGCCAAGGGGATCATCCACCGCGACATCAAGCCAGCAAACATCTTTCTCACGCCGCGCGGGCAGGTGAAGGTGCTGGACTTCGGCCTGGCCAAGCTGGCGCGTCCGGAAATGCAGATGGAAACGATCGGAGTGACGCAAGACTCACCCACTCCGAACCTGACCAGTCCGGGCGCAACCGTAGGCACGATCGCGTATATGTCGCCGGAGCAGGCGCGCGGAGAGGAACTCGACACGCGCTCGGATTTGTTTTCGCTGGGCACGGTGATCTACCAGATGGCGACGGGAAAGCAGCCTTTTTCCGGCGCGACGTCGGCGGTGGTATTTCACGCCATTCTTGAACTGGATCCGGTTCCCGTGGTGCAGTTGAATGCGACGCTGCCGCCCAAGTTTCAGGAAATTATCGAGAAGGCTCTGGAAAAAGACCGCGACCTGCGCTACCAATCGGCTGCGGATCTGCGCGGCGATTTGAAACGTCTGAAGCGCGACGTGGAGTCGGGGAGAAAGAGTGCGGCGTCTTCAGCCTCGGCCTCCGTTCCGGCTGCGGCCAGCTCCGCGGCGTCGCAATCTGGCGCTTCGTCGCCGGCTGCACGGGCTTCCTCTTCCGCCGTGGTTGCAGCGGCAGGACGGCACAAGCTGGGAACGGGTGTCACCGTTCTCCTCGGCATCGTCGTGCTGCTGGCCGCCGGGTACGGCGTCTACTCGCTGCTCACGCGGCATCCGATGCGGCCGTTCCGCAATTTCACCGTGACCAAGTTGACCGAGGAAGGTAACGCGGCGCTGGTGGCAATTTCACCCGACGGCAAATACATTCTTAGCCTGATGCGGGACAGCAGCGGGCAGGCCAGCTTATGGCTGCGTAACGTTCCCACATATAGCAATACGCAGGTGCAGCCGCCGGCCGACGTCTATTACAACGGCCTGCACTTCTCGCCCGACGGCAACTACCTCTATTTCGTGCGCAGCGATCCGGGGAACGCGGAGTTGAAGTATTTGTATCGCGCGCCCCTGCTTGGCGGCACCGCGGAGAAGCTCGCAGAAGATGTCGACTCGAACATCACGTTCTCACCCGACGGCCGCAGGATTGCGTTCATGCGTTATGACAACCCGGACCCTGGTAGGTACCGGCTGATTGTCCGCTCGCTCGACAGCGGCGAAGAAACAACGCTCACAGGCGGACCGAACAGTCAGGGACTCTACAATCCCGCGTGGTCGCCGGATGGCAAAACAATCCTCTGCGTGGTAAGTCAGCCCGGCGATGCTCTGACTGGCCTCATGGCGGTGGATGTTCACAGTGGCGAGCAGCACCTGGTTGTGGGCTCGGATTCGGGTCTCATATCGCCCACCTGGCTCCCTGATGGCCACGGACTGCTGGTGCTGGAGCGCACCCGGTCCTCGAACTTCACCATCCAGCAGATCGCGTTCGTGGTCTACCCGGAAGGCAGGATGGATCCGGTTACTCGCGATACCAACAACTATTCCGATCTGAGCGTGGCGACAACGGGACAGGTGCTGGCAACGGTGCTTAGCGAAGGACGCTGGAATCTGGAAGTGATGTCGGCCACATCAGCGGGGGCTGACGCACGCCAGGTTGGTTCCGTTGCCGCGTTCACCAATTTTTCGTGGACGCATGACGGCCGACTGATCGACGATAAGGACAACACACTGCAATGGGTGAATCCGGACTCGGGAGCGAAGGGTGCTTTCGCGACTGCGGATGCCTCAGCGGATGGCGATCCGTGGGAATGCGCAGACGGGCGCTACGTTGTGTTTATTCTTGCCCTGCTCGAGGGCAAGAATACTCAAAACGTCTGGCGAGCAGACAGTTCCGGAGGGAATCTGAAGCAACTCACGCAGGAAAAGTCCGTAAACTTTCCTGTCTGCGCTCCGGATTCCCGCTCGGTCTATTACCTGGACGGAGGCACTGGGCAACTGATGCAGGTGCCCATCGATGGCGGTGCGACACGAAAAGTCTCGGACGTTCCGGTCTCCGGTTTCTTTGATGTTTCTCCGGACGGCCGCACGTTGGCTTTCGCCATGATCGATCATGCCGCTGGTCACGCGGAAAAAATCGTGTTCGTAGCCACCGATACAGGCGTGACGAGTAAGACGGTTGAGTTTCAGAAGCCGCGTGTGACAGGCCTGATCCGCTTTTCGCGCGACGGCAAGTCTCTGATCTATACGTTTCGCGAAAATGGCGTCGACAACTTGTGGCAGCAGCCGCTGGACGGCTCAGCAGGCAAGCAGTTGACGTCATTCAAGGCGGAGCACATATGGGACTATCACTGGTCCCCGGATGGGAGCAAGCTGGCCATGGTTCGGGGGCACACGGACTCCGACGTCGTGCTGATGCGCGACATGCAGCAGTAGGATCTGGTGGAACCGCTCAGCCTAACGCGGCGCTGAAAGCGCCGCTCTTCCACGGTGGTGCATGCGTTCGCGTTGTTCAGCAGCCTGTAAGAGTCGACCTTCCATCCACTATGCCACCCGGCGCAGAGCGTGCGGTTGCGGATAGTGTGCCTTGTCCCCAGAGCCAGGCGACGATTGCCCCGAACACGAAGTTTGAGCTGGTGACTTCGCAGAGGTGTACCCAGCGAACCGCGTCCGGGAAGTAAGGATTTGGCACGAGCAACGGCCACGCGCTCAGGATCGTAAACGCCGCTCCCACGGCCAGCGCTCCGCCAACACGCGGCAATCCCAGCATGCGCACGAGCGCGAGACACAGGACGACGAAGACTGGACCGCGAACCAGCAACTGCAGCGCGAGGATCGTCGTCATTGGCGGTATGTGCTGCGTGGCATAAAAATCCTTCACGTACGGGAAGATGATCGTCCCGGCCCCGATATAGAGAAAGCTGTAGGAAAGATCAGAGATCACGAATTTCCACGCACGCTCTCCGCGAGGTTTCGACGCGATGGGATGGTAGTGCTCAGGCGCAGTATCTCGCTTGCCGAACAGCAGCATCCACACGGGAACGGTGAGGGCGGCCGAGATTAGCGCATGGAGGAATATCTTTCCCCACTCCAGTTGCGAGTTGGTCACGAAGACAACGCCCTCCAGCAGATTCACGGATTCAATGATCACGGGAATGGCGGCGATGGCGATTCCCAGCCGCCATCCGCGCCACTCGGTGCGAACCGCTACGGCTGCGAGCGTGCCCACCATCAGGGCGTTGGTCAGGAGCATCCACTGCAGAATGTGAGGTACGGCGACCGGTTTCATCGGGACCAGCATCCCGACAATCATCTGAATGACGCAGGTAGCGACGAAAACCAGCACTGCGCGCAGGAGTACGTTAGCGAATTTCATGACACTTCCTTCCTTCTGTCCCAGTAGAAAACGAGGACCGAGAAAACCAATGTCTGGAGCAAGAGTTCCGGCATGCCGCGCATCTGTGCCCAGAAAGGGGTTTGCGTGTATATCAGGGATTCCATGGAACCCGGCGCAGGACCCGGCGTTCCAAAGATGCCAAAGACCAAAAACAAACTCCAGATCGAGAACCAGCCGTACTTGCGGCTGAGGATAAATTCGCGAAATGGCCAAAGGGCCAGGGCGTAAGTGAAACCCCGGATCGGTTGAAGCAGTGGCCCGAACATCACCCATTTCGAGGTCAGAGGACGCATGTATCCGCTGGCCACCGCTTGGTCCCAGAACCCCTTGGAATACAGAAAATGGAGTGCAAGTATGCCTGCAGCAATATAAGTAGCGGTGTGAACAACCATGATTTTGATAGCAAAGCGGATGAATCTCACTTTGACCCTCCTGACTCTTAAGGTTGATTTCCTAAGATGTCTCCGGCCCCGAAACCCCTTCCTTCATTTTTCGTAGGTGGCGATGGCGTACTGGGTCCACTGCAGCAAAGTCTGAGTTCCCCGCATGCCGAACTCGAAGGCCAACCTTCCCGAGGTCGGTACCACAGGCTTGAGCACTTCGAATTCCTCGTGCAACGCTTCGATGTAAGACCGGAGCACAGTCTCCAGCGATTGAAGCAAAACGATGGAGGCCGCTGAGCCCAGAACGGTTTCACTGAAAGCAAACCGGAGCATGACTTCTTGCTGGCCCCAGACCAGGTCTTCACGCGTGACCGGGCGCGTGATCCACTTCTTCAGTTCGGAAAGACCTTTCGGGGTGAGCCGGAAGACTTGCCGGCGGCGCATGCCGGAGCCTTCTTCGATCGCGCCCCGGATCAGGCCTTGCTTTTCGAGGCGGTTCAGCGCTGGATAGATTGCACCGGGGCTGTCACTGTAAGTCTTCATCGATGTCGACGAGAAGACCTTGCGGAGGTCGTATCCCGAAGACGGCTTCTGCAGCAGGCCGAGCAGCGCGTATCCAAGCGAGGGTATCTTCGGTGAGTTCATTTAAGGCATCAAGCGCAATTCGATCTGCCGGTGAATCTGGTGGTCGACGGGCTGGCCGCAGTCGAGCAAAGCGGCGTCGGAGCATTCGCGATGGCGTGCTTGGACCAGATTGTCCAGGGTGGCTGACAGGATTTTCCCGTCCTTCAAACTCACCTTGATTTCAACGTCGAAGGTTTCCTTGCCCATCCCGGCCTCATAGTTGCCGGACTCGTTCTTGGTGACTTGGACCCAGTTGTTCGGAGTGTCGGCCACAGGCGTACTCATCCACACGGCCGGCGACTTAACTTTCGGCTGCACTGGAGGAACGTGCTTCACCGAGAGCGTGGCAACCTGGTTCGAGGAGTCGAATTCCTTGAGGGTGAGATCAAAGTCGATTGAGCTTTCGCCGAGAATCGTGTAGTTCCCGTCGGCCCAGGACGCAGGGTCGCCAACCTTGACGTAGGCATGGTCTCCCGGCCGTTTCAGGTCACTCTGCTGGATCGCCAGCCACAGATCAGCGTAGAAGGTAAGCGAGTCGGTGATCGGTCCAATCAGGAAGGGCTGAACCACACTGAGGTTGGGGATCGACGGTCGAATGGCCGGATCGAGCGACAGCGTCTGGCGGAAGCTCAGGCTGGCAGGAGACAGCGACATGGGACCGTTGGACTTGAAATCGGACCAACCATACTCCTCGATGAAGTGGCCGGCAGTGTCCTTCTTCACGATTCCATTGGCCTGGACTTCGTAGTTCCATCCGTCGTTGCTTCCCTTCATGTGGTAAGTCAGCTTCTCGCCTTCCGTGTAGTGGCGGGTCAGCGGGCTGGGCGCTGCGGCAGGGGCCTGCGCGGCGGAGAAGCGCAACGCGGCAAGGAAGAAGACAAGAATGACGCCTGCAACTCGTGGAGTTCGTAGCGAATGATTCGCCAAAGGGAGCCGCCTTTCGATAGTACGCCACGTACTATAACGAGACGTACTATTAAAGTCAAGCCCGAAAAACTAAGGGCGGCCATTGCTGGCCGCCCTCATTGCGAATTGTTACTGGGAAGCGGTGTTAGACGCCCTTGACGTTCTCAGCTTGCCAGCCCTTGGGGCCTTTGACCACGTCAAACTGTACTTGCTGACCTTCCTGCAGGCTGCGAAATCCACTGGCCTGAATGGCGGAGAAATGTACGAATACATCCTCGCCGTTCTGGCGGCTGATGAAACCGTAGCCCTTGGCGTCGTTAAACCACTTCACTGTTCCTGTTTCCATGATGTTGCAATTTCCTTTTTCGTTGATGTAGCGCTGAAACTTTCAGGGTCTTCTGCAGGCAGGTCACGCGCTGGGTTAAGCGGAGATGCTTGTACTGCGAAGGAACTCTAAAGTCAAACGCAATTTGATTGTACGGAAAGTGCCCTGAAATAGCTACACAATTCGGCAAGTAGCGTCTCTAAGCGATTGATATTGGGGGTGTTATCGATCATGTTGTGATCGGCCGAAATTGCAGATTTCAGATTGCAGATTGCAGAATTTAAGACGCCGCCCAACGGGCTTCGGGATCCTACGATTCATGTTCCGAAATCTGCGATCTACAATCTGCACTCTAAAATCTCTTCCCGATTTGCCACCTTTGGGCAAAAGATTCATCATTGAAAGATGCGCTTTCGTATCTTTCTAATCTCGGCAGTGCTGACCGCTTCCGCGTGGGCGGGGATTGTCGACAACGTCCGCCTCGCGCTGGCGCAGAACAATTTTTCTGCGGCGGAGTCGGAACTGAGTTCGTATCGCAGCCAACAAGGGATCAATGGCGAGTATCTGGAGGCGTTTTCGTGGGTGGCGCGTGCGGCGCTGGATCGGCGCGACTATGACCGTGCCGATGCCTACGCCAGGCAGACGAAGTTAATGGTGGTTGACCAATTGAAGAAACGCGGGGTTGACGCCGAGCGGCACTTGCCGATCGCACTGGGGGCGGCGCTGGAAGTTCAGTCGCAGGCGTTGGCTGCGCGGGGCCGGCGAACCGAGGCCGTTGCGCTGCTGCAAGCGGCGTTACGGACTTACGGGAGCACGTCGATTCACGACCGGCTGCAGAAGAATCTGAATTTGCTTTCACTGCAAGGCAAGCTGGCCCCTGCGCTGAAGTCGGAGCAGTCGCTGGGCGCGAAGCTGCCGCTGGCGGCTGAACTCAAAGGGTCTCCTGTGCTGCTGTTTTTCTGGGCCCACTGGTGTGGGGACTGCAAGGCCGAGGCGCCCATCATTACGCAATTGCGGTCGGAGTTTGCCGCGCAGGGACTGAAAGTGATCGGGCCAACGCGGCTCTATGGCTACACGGCGCAGATCGAACATGCCACGGCCAGCGACGAACTCATGTATATCGACGCGGTGCGGCACCGATTTTATTCGGGATTGCTGGACATGCCGGTGCCGATCAGCAAGTACAACTTCGACACCTACGGCGCTTCGACCACGCCGACTCTGGTGTTGCTGGATCGCACGGGGAAGGTAGCCTGGTACCATCCGGGGGCGGTGGCGTATGGGGAGTTGCGCGGGGAGATTGAGAAGGTGGTGGCGCGGTAGGTCTGGCGCGGCCAGTCCCCGCGAAAGGCTCCCTTGAAGGTGGCTGCGTTTCACATCGGCAGATTTTGTTAGAATCCGGCCCATGCCGACGGTGTTGCGGTCCGGCCCCTATCGCTTCTACTTCTACAGTCATGAACCGAACGAGCCGCCGCACATCCATATCGACCGCGACAAGTTGTCGGCCAAGTTCTGGCTTGACCCCGTGCAACTGGCCGCCAACTTCGGTTTTCGCGCGCACGAACTACGCACGATACAATCATTGGTGACAGAAAACAGGAGCCGGTTCCTGGAGGCGTGGAATGAGTTCTTCGGCAATCACGGCAGATGAACGCGTGCTCGATGTTGCCTTCAGTGACGACGCGCTGAGCGTGTCACTGCGCGATGGGCGCGTGATCAGCGTACCGATCGTGTGGTATCCGCGCCTGCTGAATGCGACATCTTCCCAGCGCAAGAATTGGAAGATTGCGGGCGGAGGCTACGGCATCCACTGGCCCGACCTCGACGAAGACCTTAGCACCGAAGGCCTGCTGCGGGGAGCGAAAGCGCCGAAGACGCAGATCCGCGCGAAGTGAGGTCTGCTGTGAACACGTTTACGTTTATCGCGGAAATGACCAAGGCTCTAGCTTGGCCGTTAGCCCTTGTTGTGCTTGGCCTGATTTTCAGGTCACACCTAAGTGGTCTCCTTGAGGGCGTAAGGCTTCGCAGGGTGCAAAAAGGAGAGTGGCTCGCCGACTTCGAAACCGTCGCCCAAGAGGTCAGAGCAGAGTTGCCAGGCCAAGGTCAAGCCCTCGGCCAGGTGAAAGATTCTCAAATATCCCTCATCGAAGAGAACGAACGGCTTCTCGAAGTTGCACCAACCGCTGCCGTATCTCAGGCCTGGAACCAATTGGAGGACTGCCTTACCGCCGTTGCAAGCAGTGCCGCCATAGCGCAGAAACGATTGCCAGAACTCCTGCGGACCCTGGTCGAAAAGGGCGTCATTAAGCCCTCAGTCAGCGACTCTATTCTTGGCTTACGCAACATGCGCAATCTGGCTGTGCACGCGCCCCCAGACAGGCTTTCAGCGACGCAAGCTCGCGAATTCCTTACGATGGTAGAGGCCATCATCTGGACGCTGCAGCAGAACCTCAAACGGCCTCCGGCCGCATAGCGACTTATTCACTGGCATACCGAACGCGGGCTGTTCTGGCTGCCACATTGCCCTTCGCCTACAATCCTTATCGTCTCGATGGCACGATCGTCGCCATCGCTAGGTGTCATTCGACTTCCCTCAGCTTTCCGGTCTTCACGTCGTAAACAAACCCCCGCACCGGAATGTGCTTCGGGATCCACGGATGCGATTTCACGCGCTGGATCTGCTGCCGCACGTTGGTCTCCAGGTCGTCGAAGGCGTGAAAGTGGGCAGGCTCGCTGGCGATCGTCCCCATCTTTCTGGTCAACTGCGCCCGCAATTCATACTCCTGCACCTTCAGCAGGCCGCAGTCGGTGTGGTTGATGATGATGAACTCCTGCGTGTCGAGCAGATGATGGGAGACGATGAGCGAGCGCAGGGCGTCTTCGGTGGCGATGCCGCCGGCGTTGCGGATCATATGCGCGTCGCCGGGATGCAGACCGAGGCAATGCTCGAACAGAATGCGGGAGTCCATGCAGGCCAGCACGGCCACATGGCGCTTGGGGCGGACCGAGAGCTTGCCTAGTTTGAAATTGCGTGCGAAATCCTCGTTGGCTATTAGCAGTTCGTCAGCGACGGACAATGGAAATGCTCCTCAGGTTTCTTGAAAATCCCCACTTCTCGCAAAGAACGCGAGAAATGGGGCACCTCTGTGTTTGTGCCCCAGTCTTTGGTTGACGTTTAGTTTACCCGTTACAATCGGCGCGTGAACCTCGACGACACCATCGTCGCGATCGCCACACCGCCGGGGCGGGGCGGGATTGGCGTAGTTCGTCTGGCGGGAGCGAGGGCGCTTGAGATTGCGGCGCCGATGCTGCGGCTGAAGCACGGCTTGGAGCCGGGACGTGCGGTCTTCGGAGAACTCGTTGAGGTCTGTAGTGAGGCAGCCGAGCTTCGCTCGGCCGGACAGCCGGGGGCGGCTGTCCCCACACAAACCACTCGCATCGATGAAGTCGTCGCCACTTACTTCGCCAAGCCGCATTCGTATACCACTGACGACATTATCGAGATTTCGGCGCATGGGTCTCCCGTGGTGCTGCGCCACATTGTCGAACTTTGCGTTGCGGCGGGTGCGCGGCTGGCGGAGCCCGGAGAGTTCACCATGCGCGCCTTCCTCAACGGGCGCATCGATCTCACCCAGGCCGAGGCGGTGCGCGATCTGATCGAATCGCAGACCTTGTATCAGGCCAAAGTGGCGGCACAGCAGTTGGAGGGCGCGCTGTCGCGGCGCCTACAACCGATCAAGCAAAAACTGGTCGAGCTGATTGCGTTGCTGGAAGCAGGGATTGATTTCGCGGAAGACGATGTATCAGTTCTGCCCGACGCCACCATCCTCGGGCACATCGGCGCGGTCCGCTTGCCGCTCGAACAACTCAGCGCGACCTTTGCCTACGGCAAGATCGTGCACGAAGGGTTGACGCTCGCGATCGTGGGGCGGCCGAATGTGGGCAAGTCGAGCCTGTTTAACTGTCTGGTGGAGCGCGAACGTGCCATCGTTACGGCTACTCCGGGCACTACGCGCGACCTAGTCAGCGAAACCGTCGCGATTGGAGGCATCCCGGTCAAGCTGGTCGACACTGCGGGCATTCGCGAGGCGCTCGACGAAGCGGAGTCGATCGGCATTCGCAAGTCGATGGAGGCGCTGGCCGATGCGGACCTGGTACTGGTCGTGGTCGATGCGTCGCAAGGGGAAACGGCGAAAGACGCGGAGCTTCTGCGGCAGGCTGAGAACCGGCCGGCGATTGTGGTGGGGAACAAGAGCGATCTGGGGGTCAAGGATCAGGGGCCCGGGGTCGGCGGTCAGCGGCGGGTTTGCACGTCGGCCGTCACCGGCGGAGGCATCAGCGAATTGCGTGAGGTGATTCTGCGTCATATTGGCGGAGAAACGGGAGCCCAGGCGGAGTCCGGTTTTCTCATGAACGTTCGTCATCAGGGACTGATCAAAGACTCGCTGGACGCGCTGGATGCGGCGAAGAATGCGGTTGCCGGAAAGGTCCCGCACGACATGCTGCTGATGGATCTCTACAACGCGCTATGGCCGCTTGATGCGATCACGGGTGCGACTACGACCGACGACATCCTCAATTTGATTTTCAGCACGTTCTGCATTGGGAAGTAGCCCCTACTTCGACAGCGCGCCCAGAGCATCCCGGAACAGTGCATCGAATGAACCGCTCTTCCCGCTTCTGATTGCTGCAGCGAGGGCTTTCTCCGCGGCTGGCCGTTGATATCCGAGGTTGACGAGCGCAGAGAGCACGTCTTCTTCTGTGGCGTTCATGATCGGAATCGCGGGGGCCGAGGTTGGTCCTGCTTGCGGCAGCTTGTCGCGTAGCTCCAGCACCATGCGTTCTGCGGTCTTCTTTCCGATGCCGGGGATGCGCGTGAGCCGGGCGACGTCGTTGCCGCGAATCGCTCCGACCATCTCGTCGGCGGCCATGCCACTCAGGATCGTGATCGCGAGTTTGGGACCGATCCCGCTCACCGTGATCAACTTCTCGAACAGCAACTTCTCCGACGGACGCAGGAATCCGTAGAGCGCGATCAGGTCTTCGCGTACATGCGTGTGAATGTGCAGGGCGACATCGGCGCCGACTGCGGGGAGGTCGGAGAACGTCGGCACGCTGATCGTCACGTCGTAGCCGACGCCGGCCGTCTCGACGATGGCCTGGTTGGGATGCTTGGCCAGCAGTTTTCCGCGCAAATGGGCAATCATGCTCAGTCATTGTAGGGCAGAAGGGCTCGCATCGCAGAGGATCATAGGCTCGCGCCGGCGCGATCCCGCACATGTGCTGGTCAGACGCGCGCCGCGAGGAAAGGGCGGACCGATTTTGTGCTCTAATCCTCCATATGCAGCGAATTCAGTTGCATCTTCTTTTTCAATTCTTGAGTGTTCCTCTACTCGCGTGGGCTTTTTCTGCGATGGGAGCTGCGCAGCAGGCGGCGCCTCTTGAATCTCCGTCGGCTCAGGCGTCGCAGACACCGGCGGGCGCACCCGCTGAGTTCGCTCAGGCTCGCAAGCTAATGCAGGAAGGCAAGGTCGACGAGGCCATCGCGGAGCTGCAGACTCTTGAATCCAATGACCCCACTACCAGAGGTCTTGCCTTGGAACTGGGCACGGCGTTTTACAAGAAGAGCGATTTCGCAAAGGCCATCGAATATCTGAAGAAGGCCACTGCCGCGGCCCCCGCCAATGGCGAGGCGATTCAACTGCTGGGGCTGTCGTATTACCTGGGCGGGCATCCGGCGGACGCGGTTCCGTTGCTCGAGAAAGTGCAGGCTTGGTTCCCGCGAGCCAACGTCGACGCGTCCTATATTCTGGGCGTCTGCTACATCCAGACCAAGGACTATGCGCAGGCGCGCAAGGCGTTTGGCAAGATGTTCGATGTGCCGCCTGACTCGGCCGCAAGCTACCTGTTCACCGCGCGGATGCTGTTCCGGCAGGAGTACGATCCGGTTGCGGAAGAGTACGCGCAGAAGGCTGCGACACTCGATCCGAAGCTGCCGCTGGCTCATTTTCTGCTGGGCGAACTGTATATCTACAAATCGCGGATCCCGGAGGCGGTCACAGAATTCCAGAAGGAATTGGCCATCAATCCGGCCCACGCGGCGACTTACTACAAGCTGGCCGACGCCTATTCGCGAATTCAGAAATACGAGGACGCCGAACGGCTGCTGCAACGCTCCATCTGGCTCGATGCGACGTCGACGGGGCCCTACATTCTGATGGGGAAAGTACTCGAGAAGAAGGGCGAGTTTGAACTGGCGGTGCGTGCCCTGAAGCGGGCGGCGACCATGGACCCGAACAATCCGACGACTCACCACCTGCTCGGCCAGGCTTACCGCGACATGGGGAAGAAGGAAGAAGCGGAGAGCGAGCTGAAGCTCGCGGAGGAGCTGCAGACCAGGCAGGATGCGCATCCGTAGTCTTGCGACAAGTTAGAGCGCGGTGGCCTGCTCTCGGCGGCGAGCCTGGATCTCGATGTAGACATTCACCAGCGAGACGGCCGCGGGCGTCACGCCGGGGATGCGCGAAGCGTGGCCGAGCGTGCGTGGCTGGACTTTTGTAAGTTTCTCCTGCATTTCGCGCGAGAGTCCGCTGACCGAACGATAGTCGAACCAGTCAGGAATGGCGTGCTGCTCGGCCTTCTTGAGGCGCTCCATGGCGCGCTGCTGTTGCAGCAGGTAGCCTTCATATTTGATCTCGGTTTCGACGGACTTCAGCTCGTTCCTCACTTGGGAAGAAAGCTCGACCACAGAGGAATCGGAGGAATCTCTTGCGAAGAATTCTGGCGCGAGTTCGCGCAGGATTGGGACCAGGCGTTCGATTGTGATTTCCGGACGCTTTAACAACTGCCCTAGCGTTTGACCTATGGCTGTGTCGAGACCGGCGACGGCAGCCGAGCTTTGCTCGGCCGGACAGCCGGGGGCGGCTGTCCCCACATGAGCATTGCCCTGCTTCTCGATCATTACGGAAGTGAGCTTGGTGCGCTCCAGCAATACTTTCAGATCACGTAGGCGCTGCTGCTTCGCCTGAAAATCTGACCACGCTTCATCTGGGATCAAGCCTACGCGGCGGCCGTGCGGGGTGAGGCGGCGGTCGGCGTTGTCAATGCGCAGGTGCAGGCGAAACTCGGCGCGCGAGGTAAACATGCGGTAGGGCTCGTTCGTGCCTTTGGAAATGAGGTCGTCAATCAAGATCGCGGTGTAGGCCTCGGTGCGATCGAGAATTAGCGGTGGCTGCTGCTTCACCTGCAACGCGGCGTTGATGCCGGCCATCAGTCCCTGGCACGCGGCCTCCTCGTAGCCGGACGTGCCGTTGATTTGCCCGGCGAGGAACAGGCTGGCGATCTTGCGGGTCTCGAGGGTGCGCTCCAGTTCGGTGGGATCGATCGAGTCATATTCAATCGCATAGCCCGGCCGCAGCATCTCCGCGTTCTCAAGTCCCGGGATCGACTTCAAGATCGCAAGCTGAACGTCTACCGGCAGGGATGTGCTCATCCCGTTGACATAGATTTCGTGCGTGTTCAATCCTTCCGGCTCGAGGAAGAGTTGGTGCATCTCCTTGTCGGGGAACTTCACGATCTTGTCTTCGATTGAAGGACAGTAGCGCGGGCCGATCGACTGAATCTGGCCGCTGTACATCGGAGAACGATGAACGTTCTCGCGGATGATGCGGTGCGTTTCCGCCGTGGTCCACGCGATGTAGCACGGTACCTGCGAGTCGTGGTGCGCGACGCGCTTGGTGCGGAAGCTGAACGGAGTTGGATCAACGTCGCCCGGCTGCACCAGGAAGCGCGACCAGTCGATAGTGCGTCCGTCAAGCCGCGGCGGAGTCCCGGTTTTCAGGCGGCATCCACGAAGGCCTAGCTTCTTCAGAGCCTCACCGAGCAAGACGGCAGCCGGTTCGCCCGACCGTCCAGCAGGATACTGCTGCTCACCACAGTGGATGAGTCCGTTGAGAAATGTTCCAGTGGTAATGATGACGGCCTGCGCGCCGACGGTGCGGCCGTCGCGCAGGCGAACGCCGCGACAGTCGTTGGTCGTTATTCGTTGGTCGTTGGCAAAAGCGCCGGGTCCGTCATCGGCCAACGACGAACGACCAACGACTAACGACTCAACTTCCGCCTGCTTGATCTTCAGATTCGGCTGCGACTCCAACACCTCGCGCATCTTGAGGCGGTAGGCCTGCTTGTCGCATTGCGCGCGCGGCGACCACACGGCCGGGCCGCGCGAAGTATTCAGCAGCCGAAACTGGATGCCGACCGCATCCGTGACTTCGCCCATGATGCCGCCGAGGGCGTCGACCTCGCGGACCAGGTGTCCCTTGGCAATACCGCCCACCGCCGGATTGCAGGACATTTGAGCGATCAAGTCGACGTTCAGGGTGTAAAGGGCGGTCTTCAGACCCATGCGGGCTGCGGCCATGGCGGCCTCGCATCCGGCATGGCCAGCGCCGACGACAACTACGTCGAATTGTTCGGTGAACTGCATGTTTGTTGGGCCGCCCAGGTGGTCCGATTCTCCCCATACTGCGCTAACGCAAGGATCGCTATCCAGATGTTAACAGTAGATATGACGGCAGGGGCAGCGTGCTAGTTTGAACGTTTCTCTATTGAGCGAATGCGGCGCCGATTCGATCTCTATCTTGCGGCATTCTTCCTAACCCTGGGCGGGGTGGTGGTGGCCAGCGAGGTCTCTGCCGTGGTGATGTAGGCGTTGATCCGTTCCTTTTCCCTGCCGGCGTTTTCTATGATTTCTGCCGCCACGAGGTTGGGCGCCTTTCCTCTGAGTTCTCCGACTTGCCAATCTGACGCCATGCTGTCTTGAAGTTTGCGCAGTTCATTGAACGCCCGCAAATGCACGTTCCTGAGAGTCCCACCGGGATTCAATCCGTCCACCAAAACACAGAGACTCGCAACTGCACCTGCTACGACCGCGATGCCGTCCAACTTGAAGTATGCAAAAACTCCTGAACCGGCTGACACCAGGATGGCGGGAACTTTGAGCATCCAAAACCTCCAGGCATCCCGTTGCGCATCGCGCCGATTCGCTTGTGCCCACTCTTCAAGACTGTGTAGTTGGGCGGCAAGAGCCGTCGGCATAGAGGTCACGGATGTCTGCAGCAGGGAAGCAGGTGCGCCAACGCTTCCGATCGCGCCGCCTACGACTTGAAAGTTGGGCTCGGGGCTCGCGGCTGCCGCTGGTAAATGCACCAACGCAGGCATAGCCGCCGCAGGCGGTCTAGGTGGGGAAGGTGGCGGAGGCGGTGCTGCGGCCATAACTCAAACAACCTCCACGCAAGTTTTTCCGTTTGATCCCGCGAGTATCGTACTGCTTCAGCGCCCAAATGTTAGACGCCCTGCTGTTGAACCGTCAAGCAAAACACGCGGGTAGCGGCGCAGTTCAGACTGCACAACTGCCATACGTGCAGTCGCTTGCTGATGCCAGAATTCGCCCGTATAGTTAGTGGACCATATCGAAGGCAGGGGGGCCATCATGACTATGGATCAATTCTTCGAACAACTGGAAGCGCGCATCGGGAAGTATGACTTGCTTTGCCATCCCTTTTACAAGGCATGGTCGGCGGGGGAGCTGACTCGTGACGATCTGCGCGAGTATGCGCAGGACTACTACCATCACGTCGAATCGTTTCCTTCTTACCTGGCGGCTCTTGGGATGCGCTTGGAAGAAGGCGAACTGCGGCAGGCGGTACTGGCGAATATGTGCGACGAGAAGGGCGTAGAAGGGCGTCCGGGGCGGGACTCGGTTCCGCACTCGGAGCTTTGGCTCGACTTCGCCGAAGGCATGGGCTCGAGGCGTAACCTGGAGTGGCATAGTCCCGTGCCGGAGATTCGGCAACTCATTGCGCACTTCCAGCGCGTGGCCAGCGAAGGCTTGCCCGAGGAGGCACTGGCCGCTTTCTACGCTTACGAGTCGCAGGTGCCCCGCATCGCGCAGGAAAAGGAGCGTGGTCTGCGCGAGATGTACGGCGCAGACGACAAGACTTGTGGCTACTTCTCGCTGCACGCGACTGCCGATGTGTATCACTCGCGCGTGTGGCGCACACAGCTCGAAAAGCGAATCGCCACCAAACCCGAGGCTGCCGAGGCGGCGTTGGACGCCGCCGAGAACGCGGCGCGCGCGCTATGGCGGGCCTTGGATGAGATTGAAGCGCGGCGGATGGCAATCGCGGCCGCGTAGCGCGTCCGGCGGACGGCAAGTCTGAGCCAATGATTCGGTAGAATCATTGGCTCATTTCTTTTTCAGCAGCGCCGGTCGGCGGCGCTTCAAATTGCCCGTGACGATTGGGAAACTGACTGTAGAAGGCTGCGATGTCGAAGCCAGAATAATCGCTCTCGACGATTAGCTGGCGAAGTGGAGCCCCGGAACGCCCGTCCGGGGTTGCGCGCGAGAGCGCGCGCAATGCGGAAGTGTCTCAGTTCTTCGATTGGAGTCCTTGCCCGACTAACTTCGATTGAGAGGTCACATAGCACTCCACGTGCGGAGCTTGCGCTCCGCAGGGCGGACGAGGCGTCCGCCCCTCCATTTGCATCGCCGTTGCTACAATCCCAAAGAATGTCCATCTCGTTCCACGTCGATGACATCCGCGGCAAAGCCCGCGCCGGGCGCTTGCTCACGCCGCACGGTGAAATCAAGACACCTGTGTTTATGCCGGTGGGCACGCTCGCATCGGTCAAGGGCGTGCCCCAGGACACGCTCGAAGAACTCGGCGCACAGATCATCCTTGGCAACACGTATCACCTGTATTTGCGGCCCGGGGTTGACACCGTGCGAAAGTTCGGCGGGCTGCACGGATTCATGTCTTGGCGGCGGGCCATTCTCACCGATTCAGGCGGATTTCAGGTTTTCAGCCTAAACGAGCTGCGTAAAGTTACTGAGCAAGGCGTCACGTTTCGCTCGCACCTCGATGGCTCGTCACATTTCTTCAGCCCGGAGAGCGCGATGGAGGCGCAGATCGGTTTGGGCGCCGACATCATTATGGCGTTCGATGAGTGCACGGAGTATCCGGCGGATCGTGATCGCGCGCGGGCTTCGATGGAGTTGACGGCGCGCTGGGCGGAGCGCAGCAAGAAGTGTTTTGAGGAGCACAAACACGAAGTTCCATGGGCCTCCGGCCGGCTTCCGGCTCCCGGAGACCATCATGTAGGGACAGCCGCCTCCGGCTGTCCAGTCGAGCGAAGCTCGACGGGGTTTGGTGCCGGCAGCAATCCAAGTGGACAGGAATCGGGCCTTCGGCCCGACGGACAGCCGGGGGCGGCTGTCCCTACACAATCTCTCTTCGGCATTGTGCAGGGCGGGATGGATTGCGAACTGAGAAAAGAGTCGGCTGAGCGGACCGTCGAGATTGGCTTTCCTGGCTACGCCATTGGCGGGCTCAGCGTAGGAGAGCCGCGCGAGCTTACGCGCGAGATCGTCGAGTCAACGCTGGAGCATTTGCCCAAAGACAAGCCTCGCTATCTGATGGGCGTGGGCACGCCAGAAGAGATTGTCGAGTACGCCAGCTTGGGCGTTGACATGATGGATTGCGTGCTGCCAACGCGGGCCGCGCGGCACGGCCTGCTGTTTACGTCCGAGGACAAGGTCTCGATTAAGCAGGCGCGCTATGCCCAGGATCCGGAGCCGCTCGACCCGAATTGCTCCTGCCGCGTGTGCCAGCGCTATTCGCGGGCCTATTTACGTCACCTTTATGCATCCAACGAAGTGCTGGCGCAGGTCCTGAACACGATCCACAACCTGAGTTTCTACCTTGACACTATGCGGCGGGTACGGCATTCTATTTCACTTGGGGAAGAGTCCCGTTTTCTTTCTAGTGTCTGGTCACGACCGAAACCATGACCTCCACGGATGCCCTCCCCGGATTCAAGCCTGAAACAGAAGGAACCCGGCCGAAGTCGATCCAAACCCCGTGGTGAAATAACAGATCCCGCGGCGCTCATGGGCGCGGGCGATTGTTCGCGGATTCATCCGCTCAGACCTCAAAAATGACGCAATCTTTACTCGCGGTACAGTTCGGCGGTAGCGGCGGTATGGGATGGCTGGGCATCGCGCCCATCATCTTCATTTTCGGCATTTTCTATTTTCTTTTGATTTTGCCGCAACAGCGCCGTCAGAAGAAGTGGGCGGCCATGCTGGACCAGCTCAAGACAGGGGATAAGGTCACTACCAGCGGCGGGTTGCGGGGCACGATTATCGCCCTGAAGGATGACGCGATTCATCTGCGCGTCCCGCCCGACAACCTGCGGATGGAAGTGACCAAGGCCTCGGTGATGCAGGTGACGACAACGGAAGAAGAAGCGAAAGCAAAATAAGCTCTCAGAGGTCAGGGGTCAGTCGATCGCTGACAGCTGGCCCCTGACCCCTAGGCCCTGGTTTTTCATATGAACAAGAATTTTCTCCTGAAGCTCGGACTCATCCTCGGCATTCTGCTCTTTTTCCTGTTCGGAATCTTCGGCGTTCCGAACAGTTTCTCCGGCCAGGGGTTGATTGCGGCGATGACCAAGCGCATCAATCTTGGTCTCGATCTGCGCGGCGGAACCCACCTGATTTTGCAGGTGAAGGTCAACGACGCGGTCAACGTGGATGCGCAGAACGCCATGGAAGTTCTGAAAGAGCAGATGCGCACCCGCAAGATTGACTATGCCGACATCACCCAGTCTGACCCGCAAAACAATCCCGACCACCTCGTGCTGAAGGGTGTGCAGCCCAATTTCCGCACGGACTTGCTCAGCATTGTGTCGGATCATCTGCCCGAGTATGACATCACCGGGGGTGCGGATAATTCCTGGAGCCTCTCCATGAAGCCGCAGCAGCTTTCCGATCTGAAGAATAAGGCGGTTACGCAGGCCATCGAGACCATTCGCAACCGCATTGACGCTCTCGGCGTGAGCGAGCCCACCATTCAGGAGCACGGCCTCGGGCAATACCAGATTCTGGTGCAACTGCCGGGCGTAGACGATCCGGCGCGCGTGAAGGACATCATGCAGTCCACCGCGATGCTTGAAATCAAGCAGTCGCTGGGCGGGCCGTATCCGAGCGAGCAGGCAGCGCTGCAGGATAAGGGCGGGGTTTTGCCTGCAGACGCGATTCTTCTGCCCGGCCACAGCATGCCCGGAGCAACAGAAGAAGGGCAGGCGTGGTACCTGGTTTCGCGCGTCTCGGCGGTAAGCGGAAAAGATCTGCGCGACGCACAGCCCAGCCGCGATCAGAACGGCCAGCCCAGCGTCAGTTTCACACTGAGCGGCGAAGGCGGACAGCGGTTCTACAACTTCACTTCCGCACACACGGGCGACAGTCTCGCCGTAGTGCTCGACAACAAGGTGCAGGAAGTGGCCAACATTAAGGAACCGATCCGCGACCGGGGCGAGATCAGTGGCGGCCGTATGAGTGAGCAGACGGCAAAGGATCTTTCCATGATCCTGCGCTCCGGCGCGCTGCCGGCGGGCATCAAGTATCTGGAAGAGCGCACGGTAGGGCCGTCGCTGGGAGCGGATTCGATTCGGGCGGGTGTGCGAGCGGCCGTCGTCGGCATGCTGGCCGTACTGATTTTCATGCTGATTTATTATCGCGGCGCAGGCATCAATGCCGATGTTGCCCTGATTCTGAACCTGGTTATCCTGCTCGGTTTCATGGGCTACTTTGGCGCGGTGCTGACCCTACCCGGAATCGCGGGCGTGATTCTGACGGTAGGTATGGGCGTAGATTCCAATGTGCTGATCTTCGAGCGTATCCGCGAAGAATTGCGCAACGGCAAGACGCCGCCTTCGGCCGTGGATCAGGGCTTCAGCCACGCCTGGATCACCATCGTCGATACACACGTCACGACTATTGTTTCCGCGGCGATTCTGTTTATCTTCGGAACCGGCCCGGTGCGCGGATTTGCCACTACGCTCACGTTTGGCCTGCTGGCGAACCTGTTTACGGCCGTGTTCGTGTCTCGCGTCATCTTTGATTGGGGACTCGAGCGCAAGCAGCGTGGCGAAGCATTAAGCATTTAGGAATTGAGTGATTGAGTCATCGGGTCATTGAGTGATTGAAGAATTCGGTTGCTGGGTCTTTCAATCACGCAATCACTCAGTCACGCGATCACGCAATGATTCAGTTTTCTTCGAAGTCATAGATAGATAAGGGGCTAGATAAACCAGTGGAGTTCTTTCGCAATACCAACATAGATTTTCTCGGGAAAAAGTGGTATTTTCTCGCCTTTTCGCTGATCTTTAGCGTCGCCGGAGTGCTTTCCATGCTGTTCTGGCACCACATTCCGTGGGGTGTCGATTTTCGCGGCGGCACGCTGGTGACTGTGAGGTTTTCGCATGTGCCGGATGACAATGCGATACGCGCCGCGCTGGATCGCGCCGGCCTTCACAATGCCAAGAATCAGCGCTACGGCGACCCCGCGAATAACGAGCGCCTCATCGATCTCGATGTGCGCGAAACCAACGAGCAGGCGCTCGATCAGGGCAAGTTGAATATCATTAAGGCGCTGGAGACCAATGCTCCGGCCGGCAGGATCGACCTGAACAACGCCAGTTCTTTGACAATCAAGCAGTATCTGATGGACAAGGATCCCCTGCACCTGGGCTCTGACGCCGATCAGAAGTACGCCGCGCAGGGGCAGGCCATTGCGGACTACCGCGATAAGACACTGAGCGGGGTGCTCACCTCGATTGGCCAGTTGAAAAGCTCCGCCGATCCCGCAGTCGTGGCTTCCCTGAGCGATGGATTCTTTCTTTCCGACTTCGGGGTGCGCGACGTCGCGATCGTTGGCCCGCAGGTCGGCGCGCAACTGCAGAAGCAGGCTTTCTGGGCCACAGTCTATTCCCTCGCCGGGATGCTGGTCTACCTGGGTTTCCGGTTTGAGTGGATTTACGGCGTCGCGGAAGTGGTGACCGTATTTCACGACACTTTGATCACCGTAGGGGCGTTTTCCCTCACGAAAACCGACATTTCCCTCACCGTAATCGCCGCCATCCTGACCCTGATTGGTTACTCTAATAACGACACGATCGTGGTATTTGACCGCATCCGGGAAAACATTAAACTCATGCGGCGCGAGAAACTATCGGAGATCGTAAATCGGAGTATTAATCAAACTCTAAGCAGAACGATCTTGACAGCGGGCCTCACCTTCCTTACCGTACTCGCACTATTTTTATTTGGTGGCGAGGTGCTTCGTGGATTCAGCCTCGCGCTGGTCATTGGCATCTTAATCGGGACGTATTCGTCCATTGCGATCGCCGCTCCCATCCTGGTGGCTTACCAGGATTGGCGGATTGAAAAAGGCAAGCGTCCGGTAGCCATGCCGGGTAAGGCCAAGTAACGGGGCTAAGCAAGTTACCCGATGGCGCGGTGGTCGCGGTTTGCGGTAGGCCTTCTTACGTAAGGACTTAGAAGGATTTGCTCGGAACGCCTGGCGGGTTTGGTTGGCTCGAAGGGCGTGCAAAGAAACTGGGAGCAAAGGGGAAGCAGTCGGTGTCTAAGTTTCCGTAGGGTCTGAAGTAGGGGAGAATCGCATATGTTTGAAGACAGCCTTATCGAGTCCGGCGGCAGGCTAAAAACGAGCCGTGGGTGGACGTCCATTGTGTCGTTCGCCATTCAGATCGGGATCATCTGCATCATGGTTCTGATCCCGTTGATTTTCACGGAAGCCTTGCCCAAGCAGCAGCTCATGACATTCCTGGTGGCCCCCCCGCCGCCTCCACCGCCTCCACCGCCAGCAGCCGCACCGGTGAAGATCGTGAAAGTGATTCAGACCGACATCGTGAATGGCCAGCTGCGCACGCCGACCAAGATTCCACAAAAGGTTCAGATGATCAAAGAGGACGAGGCGCCACCGCCGGTCATGGCTTCGACGGGTGTGGTGGGCGGCGTCCCGGGCGGCGTCCCGGGCGGATCGATGGGCGGTGTGATCGGCAGCGTTCTTAGCTCAACGCCGGTCGCGGTGCCGCATATTGCCACCCCGCAGCGCGTGCGCGTGTCCTCCGGCGTGGTGTCTGGACTTCTCCTGCGAAAGGTACAGCCGAACTATCCGCCACTGGCGCGCCAGGCGCGTATTCAGGGTGTCGTAGTTCTGCAGGCGGAAATCAGCAAGGAAGGAAACATCCAGAACCTGCAGTTGATCAGCGGGCACCCGATGTTGGCGCCGGCTGCGATCGAGGCCGTGAAGCAGTGGAAGTACAAGCCGTACCTGCTTAACGGAGAGCCGGTCGAGGTTGAGACGCAGGTGCAGGTAAACTTCACGCTCGCCGGCGGCTAAACGCCCTGGCGTGGCGCGAGCAGAGATTGTCAGTAGCAGTGTGTGCGTTGGCCCTCCCCTTCCCACCAAAACGCGGTGGCTGGGAGCGGCTTTTCAGCAGTTCGGACATGGCCGCCGTACCGCAGCGTTCTCATCAGGTATAGGCAGTTATGCCCGGGCATGTGCGGCGAAAAGCTGCACGCCGCCGGCAGTGGAGTTTTTCTTGCCAGCGGGCGGCACAGAAAAGCGCATCAAAGTGTCTAAGTACATCAGCAGAGAGTTCCGAGGAGGGAAAAGCAACTCATGTTTGCAGCTCACGTAGCAGGTGTCATTCTCAGTCACGTTTCCGTTGCAGCCACCTGGGTCGTTCAGGAAGGCGGCGGCGCCATGGCGACCGATCCATTGGGCTTGTGGAAGGCAATGGGATGGGTTGCTCGAACCGTAGTCGTCATTCTGTTCATCATGTCGGGCTGGTCGATCGGCGTGATGATCGATCGCTGGATGGCTTATAGCGCGGCTCGCAAACAATCGCGTGCCTTTGCCCCCGCTGTGGCGGGAGCTTTGCGCGATGGCCGTATCGACGAAGCCATCAAGGTCGCCGAGCGCAACAAGAAGAGCCACCTGGCCAAGGTTGTGACCGCCGGCCTGATGGAGTTCAAGGCTCACCAGGATAGCCCCGGTGCGATCCCTGGCGAAACCATTGAAGCCTCCAAGCGCGCTCTGGAACGCACCGAAGCCATCGTCCACGCCGAACTGAAGCGCGGATTGGGCGGCCTCGCCACCATCGGGTCGACCGCTCCCTTCGTGGGACTGTTCGGCACGGTGATGGGCATTCTGAATGCCTTCATCGGCATCAACAACTCGAAGGCCACCGGTCTGGCGGCAGTTGCCGGCGGTATTGCGGAAGCGCTGGTTACGACAGCCATCGGGCTGCTCGTCGCCATCCCTGCCGTCATGATGTTCAACTATCTGACCGGTCGCGTGGAAGCGTTCGACGTGGAAATGGACAACTCGTCGAGCGAACTGATCGATTACTTCCTCAAGAAGCGCGGCGATCGCAGATAAGACGCCCGCCGGTAAACGGCCCGCGTCCGGTTCCGCAGTGAGTTGCTCGTCCGGCGCTGGAGCTTTCCAGCGCCGGGCCTTCCTAACTTAGCGCGGAGCGCTGTTTAGCCCCGGATCGCAGTGGAAGTACGGGAGATACCAAAGCTATGGCATTGTCAAAGCGAAACGAAGGAGCCAAGATCAGTTCCGACATCAACGTCACCCCAATGGTGGACGTGATGCTGGTTCTGTTGATCATCTTCATGGTGGTCACGCCCATGTTGCAGAAAGGTGTCAGCGTGGACATGGCTAAGGTGAACAACCCGGCGCCCATGGAAGACGCCGACAAGGAAGACGCCCTGCTGGTTTCGATCACGCGGGACGGCAAAGTGTACTTCGGCACCGAGCAGATTTCGATCGACGGCCTGACGACCAAAGTGAAGGATCGCCTCACCAACCGTCCGGATAAACGCGTGTACGTGAAGGCGGACATGCGGGCCCGGTTCGGTGGCGTGGTGCAGGTCGTAGACAGTGTCCGGGCTGCCGGAGTCGATGACCTTGGCTTGCTCACCGATCAAAGGAAAACAGCTCCAAGCGCCCCGCCAGCTCCGGCTGCGCCCGGGCAATAGAGGAGAACGACCATGGGAATGGCAGTTGGCCCGAGCGGAGGCCAAAGTGCAAACATCAACGTCACGCCGCTCATTGACGTATTGCTGGTTCTGTTGATCATCTTCATGGTGATCTCGCCGGTGACCCCCAAAGGACTGGATGCGCTGGTGCCTCAGCCGCCTCCGCCGAACGCGCCCAAGAACAATACTCCGGATCGCACCATCGTCGTGCAGTTGGTCGACCGCGGTGTTGGCTCGGAGCCGGGTGTGAAGGTCAACAACGAAGACGCGACCTGGGACAATCTGCAGGGGCGTCTGACCGACATTTACAAACTGCGCCAGGAAAAGGTCATGTTTGTGAAGGGCGATGACGCCATCGCGTTCAGCAACGTCGCCAACGTGATCGATATTGCCCACGCCGCCGGTGTGGACAAGGTCGGTCTGATCACCGCAAAGATCGAAGCGGGCAACTAGAGAATTGCCCGTCCGGTAAAGCCCGGAGTGCGTATCTGTATCCGGCCCACAGCACGGAAGCATGGCGCTTCCGTGCCGCCGCGGTCCGCGCTTGTCAAATGGCTGTCTCTGGGCCTAGGATGCTGTGGCGAGGGAGACTCATACCGCAATGAATAAGAATATAAGACTGTTTACGCTGGCCGCACTGACGCTGGCGCTCATTTCCTCTGTGGGCTGCGACAAGCTTCGGGCCCGCGACCAACTCAACAAGGGTGTAAAGGCGTACAAGGACAGCCACTACGAGCAGGCGATTGATCACTTCCAGCAGGCGGTGCAACTCGACCCAAGCCTTGTGAACGCCCGCATGTATCTGGCTACAGCCTTTGTCTCGCAATACATTCCCGGCGTGGACTCACCGGACAATCTGCGCACGGCACAGCAGGCGATCGATGAGTACTCAAAAGTCCTGGACAATCCTGGTGCCGCTCGCGATCAGAAGGTTAACAGCGCCAAAGGCGTCGCTTACCTGTACCTGAACCAGAAGAAATGGGAGGACGCCAAGAAGTATTACCGCATGGCGTCGGACATGGACCCGAACGATCCAGAACCTTACTACTCCGTCGGCGTCATCGACTGGACGGCTTGCTACCAGCCGCGTATGGAAGAACGCGCCAAGCTGGGCCTGAAGCCGGAAGAGAATCTGAATCCGAAGAACAAAGATCAGAAGAAGGTTTGTGACGAACTGAAGGTGAAGAACGCGCCTTCCATCCAGGAGGGCATCGACACCCTCAACAAGGCGATCCAGCTTCGTCCGGATTATGACGATGCCATGGCCTACATGAACCTGATGTACCGCGAGAGAGGCGACGTGGAATGCGACGATCTCGCCTCCCGCGCCGAGGATCTCAAGACCGCCGACCACTGGGTCGACGAAACCTTGCGGATCAAGAAAGTGAAGGCCGACAAAGCGGCGCAAAGTGCCGGCGGCGGCATCACGGTGGATCAGCCTAAATAGGAAACGGGCTATTTCCGCACGAGCGCGAAGAGCGTATCTCCTATTGCTGCTGACTTAGGGAGACGGGCGTTCCAGGAAGGCCCGTCTTCAGTTGTTCTTTGTCGTAGCCTGCTTCAACCGGCAGGCCAGGATGTTCTGGCCAAACTTCTGCGGCTCCGCACATCCCAATTCCTTGAGTTTCACGGTCAGCGCCGGGGCTGAATCATTGATCCAGCCCGCATAGAAGAGCCAGACCTCGGCGTTCGAGGTGAGCCCGAAATTTCGGGAGGCGCCGTCCATGCGGGCCGATATCGTATCGGCGGAAAACTTCCATTCCCGATCTGAGGTCGCGATCACGCGATACCGGCCACATTCGGCCTCCGCCATGGGTTTCACGGGAGAGAAGACCTGCACCACGCCGTGCCCACAAACGTAGTAGCCGAGCAGCAATCCGCTTTCGTAGTCCGCAAGAAATACAGCGCCAGGCTTTGCCGTTGCCCCCAGGTACGACGTGGCATCCTGCATCAGGGCTCGCGCCTGATCCCGCGGGTGGATCGGCGGCGGCGGCGCCGGGAAGAAGTTGCAGAGCGCCAGGCAGGCGAGCAGCGTGAGTTGCTTGATCCATTCCCGGACCGCAATCAAGCGCGAAATGCCTATGCAGGCCCCGGTGATCGCAAAAGGGGCCAGGAACGCGCTGTGCCGTGTCGCGCCCAAGGGATAGAGTCCGGCCAGAGCCGCGGCCCAGTTGGTAACGAATGGAAGGATGAGCAGCAGCCCGATAGCCCGCGGAAACGGGCCTTCATGATCTGCCACTTCCCTCGGCCGCAGCAACCAGGTCACGCCGGCGACGAATGCCAGCAGAACCAGCACTCCCACCACGCCGTGGCTGTACAGATAAGTAAAAACGCGCACGGACTGAGCGGCGACAAAAAAGCCGGCGTTCCTGCCGCCGGGATGATAAATCGACCTTTGCAGATAAGAGTCGAAGCCCTCCCGTGCCATCCCGGTGCGACGCAGGCGTGGAAGATGAGTGAGCACGAAATATAGAGCAATGGCGATCCCGCCCGCTTGGCCTCCGGCCCAAACAAGAAACAACGCACCGCGTCGCGGCAATGGATAGAACCGCGCCAACAGATAGACGCCGATCGCAAACGCGAAGATGAAAGAGGAGTAGTGCGTGAGAAGCGCGCCGTATAGCGACAGCGAGAACAGGACCATCCATCCGGTCGACTGTCTTTGGAAGGCCACTTCCGAGAAGTAAAGGCATGCGGTCATGAAAAAGAGCAGCAACGCGTATTGCCGAATCTCCGCGGCAAGGGAAATGAGAGAGGGCGCGAATGCGATCAGCAAGAGGCCGAAAAATGCGGTGGAACGATCGGTGACCAGCTTGAGCCATTGATAGAACAGCCAGCAGGCAGCCGTTCCAGCAAGCACAGACGGCAGACGAAGCCATAATTCGGATTGGCCGAAAGCCCGCCAGCCGTATAGCAACAGGATCAAGAGCGGCGGATGAGCATTCGTCAGCGCCGCCTGGTACGCCATGCTTATGCTGGATTGGCTCGCCAGCAGGTTGTGGAGAGCTTCGTCGGGATTGAGAAACAACTGCCGTGCTGGAATCAGTCTTGCAATGAACCCAGCCACCAGCACACAAGGCGGCAGGAAGTTGCGCAGGGTGGTGGAATTCGCGGTTGCGGGGGGCTCGCGCCTGTTCCGGCGGGAACTTTCATCTTGCGCTGGGCTGGAGGCTGTGCCGGCGGAAGAGTTCATGCCTGATATGGAAATCCCAAGATTCGCAAATGATACTATGCTTCAGCGCTGGGGGCCCGCGGATGTGGAGTCGCTTCGCGTGGGGCGAGCGCGGCACAGACCGCGATGTCGGCAGCTAGCCAATCCGCGAGCGAAACGGAATATCGACCGGAAGGGACTTTTTCATCTCCGCCGCTGAGGTTGGCTCCGCTGGCGTGGCTGGCGCTGCTTCTGTTGGCTGTCATTTGCTTCGGTGCGATCCGGTACCGGTTGCGCGGAATGCCGTTGGAACGGGACGAAGGCGAGTACGCTTACGCGGGTCAACTTCTTCTGCAGGGAATTCCGCCGTACTCCCTCGCCTCCAACATGAAACTTCCCGGCATTTATGCGGCCTACGCCGGGATTCTTTGGCTGTTTGGGCAGACTCCCGCGGCCATTCATGTGGGCCTGTTGCTGATAAACGCCGCCACTACGATCTTGCTTTTCGTCCTTGCCCGATTGCTGTTCGGGGACTTGGCGGCCTTCGCCGCCGGATGCAGTTATGCCTTGCTCTCCACCAGTTCTTCCGTCATGGGTTTTGAGGCCCACGCCACCAACTTTGTCGTTTTGCCGGCGCTCGCCGGCATTCTTCTGTTGCTCAGAGCGCAGTGCTCAAGACCCAACTGGCTGCTTTTCGGGAGCGGCTTGTTTTTCGGAATCGCTGTACTGATGAAGCAGCATGGCGTGTTCTTCGTTTTCTTTAGTTTCTATCTGCTTTGGAGTAATGCGAAGCGCGGCGATCGCGGACGGTTATCGCGGCAGATCGCCATCTTCCTCGCCGGGGTGATCGTGCCGTATCTGGCAATTTGCGCATGGCTCTATAGGGCCGGGGTATTTGGCGAGTTTTGGTTTTGGACTGTTGCCTATGCCGGCGAATACTCCAAGGTGGGGCTGAGGCGCGCGCTTCACGCCTTCCGGGAAACTTCCGCGGCGGTAATTGCGCCGTCGGTACTGGTGTGGATGGTTGCTGCTGTGGGGATAAGCGCGATGTTCTGGAGCCCCAGGGCACGTGAGCAATCCCGATTCTTGTGGGCGATGTTGCTTTGTTCCCTGCTCGCTCTCTGCCCCGGTGCATATTTTCGCATGCACTACTACATTCTGATTCTTCCCGTGTGCGGACTTCTTGCCGGCGTGGCGGTGAGCGCAGCATCGGAGAAACTGGCTGCCAGTATCCGGCTGCGCTCGTGGCGGACCGCGCCGCTGGCGATTTTTGCCGTTTGCCTGGCAGCGGGCGTGTGGCGGCAGCGGCAGGAATATTTCTCGCTGGCGCCGGTCGACGTTTTCCGCGCCACTTATGGAGACAACGCCTTCCTGCCCGCCTTGAGAATCGCCGACTATATCCGAGAAAACTCCCCGGACGAGGCGCGCATCGCAGTTCTCGGATCCGAGCCGGAAATCTATTTTTACGCCCACCGGCATTCGGCGACCAGCTACATATACATGTACAGTCTGATTGTCCGGCACAAATACACCGCCCGCATGCGCGAAGAGATGGTGCGGCAGCTCGATACGAATCGCGCGGAGTACGTCGTCTACGTCGATGTGCTGGATTCCTGGGGAGACCACAGCGGACCGCAGCCCGCGGCCTTTCTGGCCCAGCTCCACGCCTTTCTGATCCGGCAATACGAGATGGTGGGTGTGGTCGAGATCGCTGCGCGTGACCGGTATCTCTGGAGTGCGGAGGCTCGAGATTATCAGCCATCGGGGGCGGCCGCCATCTACGTATTCAAACGTAAAGCTGAGCCCTTGGCGCGATAGCTGATCTTGATCAATAGATCGGCGATCTCGTGGTTTACAGCGCGCGAATCTGATCGGCGCCGGAATGCTATTCTGACGTGTGGATCGCGAGAGACTTCGAGCATGATGAGCGGATCCCTGGCAATGATGGAGCGGCAACAAATCGCAGCCACGCCGATACCCGGCGCGAGCGCCCGCTGGCAGGGATGCGTGTCCGTGATCGTGCCGGTTTACAACGAAGCGGCGCACGTGGACGAACTCCTGCAGGCGATTCATGCCTCGCCGGTGAAGAAGGAAATCATCATCGTTGACGACGGCTCGACCGACGGCACTCGCGAGAAACTGCAAGCGCTGCCGCCTGTCGACGACGTCACGATTGTTTTTCATGAAAACAATTGCGGCAAGGGCGCGGCCATCCGCACGGCTCTCGCCTATGCCCGCGGCGAGTACGTTCTGATCCAGGATTCCGACTTGGAATATGACCCGCAGGACTATCCTGCGTTGCTGCGGCCGCTGGAAGACGGCAAAACGAACGTCGTCTACGGCGTGCGCCCCGATCGTCCGGAGCGCGGGCTGCGTTTTTTTCTGGGAGCCAAGCTGCTCACCCATCTGACCAATTTGCTTTACCGCGCGGGGATTCACGACGAAGCGACCTGCTACAAAGTGATTCGCCGTTCCCTGCTGGCCCGAGTGCAACTGGAATGTCATCGCTTCGAGTTCTGCCCGGAGGTGACCGCAAAGCTCTGCCGCTTCGGCGAAAAGATCGCAGAAGTTCCAATCTCGTACCATCCACGGTCCGCCGTGGAAGGGAAGAAGATTCGCCACTCCGATGGCTGGCTGGCGATCTGGACGCTGATCCGCTACCGTTTCGTCCCGCGCCGCCGCTGGGAACGACCGGCCCAGGACAAGCCCACAGCGCCCTTCGCGGTGAGTTTCTCGCGGCTGCCCGCGGAATGAATACTGGCCCTCTGGCAAACTGCAAACCTCCGCGATGGCCGAATCTCCGGTAAAATCTTGGGTTCCCCGGGCGGCACAGCTGCTCACGAACGGTTGTTCTAGAAAATGTTCAAGAAGATTCTCATCGCGAACCGCGGCGAGATCGCGGTCCGCGTCATCCGCGCCTGCCATGAGATGGGAATTGCCGCGGTCGCCGTCTACTCTGATGTGGATCGGGCCGCGCTGCACGTCCGCAAAGCCGACGAGGCCTATCCCATCGGCGCGCCCGCTGCATCCGAGTCTTATCTCAACATCCAAAAGATTCTCGACGTCGCCGAGCGATCCGCCGCCGACGCGATCCACCCCGGTTACGGCTTTCTTTCCGAGAATGCGAAGTTCGCCAAGGCGTGTGTCGATGCGGGCGTGAAATTCATCGGACCCACCGCCGCAGCCATGGATGCCATGGGATCGAAGACGCAAGCGCGTCAGGCCATGGAGCGCGCGGGTGTTCCTATCGTTCCCGGAACCTCTCGCGGCCTGGAATCGTTCGAACAGGCGGAGCAAGTTGCGGCGCGCATTGGATATCCCGTGATGTTGAAAGCCGCGGCCGGAGGCGGTGGCAAAGGCATGCGGCTAGTGCACGTTCCTGAGGATTTGAAGTCGGCACTTGAGGGCGCGCGCAGTGAGGCGGAGCGCTCGTTTGGCGACAGCGAAGTTTATATCGAGAAGGCGATCGTCAACCCACGCCACATCGAGATGCAGGTTCTGGCCGATGAGCATGGGAACACTGTCTACCTCGGCGAGCGCGAGTGCTCGCTGCAGCGGCGACATCAGAAAGTTGTAGAGGAAGCGCCTTCGCCGATCGTTGATGCCGACATGCGCCGCCAGATGGGCGAAGTCGCGGTTCGTGTGGCTCAGGCCGCGGGATACACGAACGCCGGCACCGTCGAATTCCTGGTCGACCAGGAAAAGAATTCCTATTTCCTTGAAATGAATACGCGGTTGCAGGTGGAGCATCCGGTGACCGAACTCGTGACTGGACTGGATCTCGTGCATCTGCAGATTCGCATTGCGGCCGGTGAGCGCCTGCCTTTCACGCAGGACGATGTGAAGATTCGCGGCCACGCCATCGAGTGCCGCATCTACGCCGAAGATCCGGACAACAACTGCTTCCCCAGCCCGGGCAAGATCACGCTGCTGCTCGCGCCTTCGGGACCTGGGATTCGACGCGACAGCGGCATGTACGAAGGCTGGACCGTTCCCATGGACTACGACCCGCTGCTGGCGAAGTTGATCGGATATGGCAGCGACCGTGAACAGGCCATCGGCCGGCTGACGCGCGCGTTGAACGAGTACTTCGTGGGCGGGATCAAAACCAACATTTCGCTGTTCCGCCGCATCCTGCGCGATCCGGATTTTCTCGCCGCGAAGCTGGACACGGGATTCCTCGATCGCATGCTGAAGCAAACGGACGCGTCGGCTGACTCCCACGGGGATCAAAAAGCCGTGGAAGTCGCGGTGATCGCCGCCGGGATGTTTGCCGTCCTTGGTCCTGCGGCAGCCGGAGCAGGCGAGCGCGCCTTGGCCAGCGGAGCCGCGGGGGGCAAGCCGAATGCCGCATCTGCCTGGAAGAGCGCAGCTCGCGGTGAGGCGAGGCGATGATTGGCCTGAATCAAGAACTGGCAACTGACAACCGATAACTGACAACTGGTTCTCATGACTTACGACGTCACCATCGACGGCAAGAACTACCGGCTTGAACTTGAGCGAGAGGAAGGCCGCTGGCTGTGCCGTCTCGACGGACGTGAGATTGAGGTCGATGCTGTGCTGGCGCGGCCGGACGTGCTGTCGCTGCGCATCGGCAACCAAGCGTACGAAGTGAAATGCGAGCGCGTCGCCACCGATTTGCATCTCTGGGTCGGGAGCGCCCGCTTTGCTGCGGAAGTTCGCGATCCACGATCGCTGCGCGGGCGTGTACGAGTCGTCGACGATCATGGTCCGAAGAAACTCACAGCTCCCATGCCGGGCAAGATCGTTCGTGTACTCGTGAGCCAGGGAGCGAGCGTTGAGGCTGGCGCGGGCGTGCTTGTGATGGAGGCGATGAAGATGCAGAACGAAATCAAGTCGCCGAAGAGGGGTACGATCCAGAAGATTCTAGTTAGCGCAGGCGCCGCAGTGAATGCGGGGGACGTGCTGGCGATCGTCGAATAACAACTTCGAAGTAGCTACTTCTCCATCCCGTTAGTGTCGATCACTTTCTTCGCGTAGTAGTTCTCGACCTTGGCGGAGTCCCGCAAAACCTCGTAGTACGCGGCCTTCAGCAATTGCTCGCGGCGGTCATGAAGTTGCGAGCGGATGGCCTGCTGCACCCGCGGATCGGATAGTTCGCGCTGTCCGGCCGGTTCCTTCGATACCAGCTTCACGATGCGGAATCCCAAGGCCTGCTTCGTCTGGGGATTGACCACGGTGATGATGGTGCTGTACTGCCCGGGTTTGAGCTTCATCACCGCGTCGCGGGTAAACGGGTCGGTATTCCGCAGCGAGGATTCGGGCACGGTGCCGAGATCGCCACCGTTGCCAGAGGTTTCGGGATCTTCGGAGTACTTCATCGCCAGCGTGGCGAAATCGTCGCCACTGTCGAGGCGGTTTCCGATCATCTGGATTTTCTTGCGCGCATCTCCTTCGTTCTGCGCCTTGTCGTTCTGGTTGTGGGCCTGTGGGTTCGGCACCGGAGTCACCATGATCTGCGCCAGGTGATATTGCGGCTCGATCAGATTGAACTCACCTTTGTGCGCGTTGTAGTAGTCGGTGATGTCCTGGTCAGTGACATTAATCTTCGACGACACTTCCTTGTTCATCACCTTGTCGACGGTGATGGAGCGCCGGATGTCGCGCTTGAAATCGGCCAGTGTGATTTTCCTGTCCTTGAGCCGCTGGTCAAACTCTTCCTGCGTAAAGGGAGACTTGATTTCGTTGTACTTGCGGTCGACTTCCTCATCGGTGGCCAGCAGGCCGAGTTTCTCGGCGCGGCGCATCAGAATCTCGTCGTCGATCATCTGGTGCAAAATGTTCAGGCGCAATGCGGTGGCTTGCTCGCCTGTCGGCGCCTGTTGGGCCGAGGCGACGTTGTTGTCGTAGTACTTGTCGACGTCAGAGCGGAAAATCTTCCGCCCATCCACCATTGCCATTACGTCGCCACTGACCTGCGAATTGCAGGCGGCCAAGGCTACCAGCAGAACGGCGGCTGAAAGCCCCGCTGCAGCCTGGGTCAAGACCGAGCTTTTTTTCAAGAGAGTTTCTCCAGTTCCTGCCAAACAACCACGCCAAAAAACAAAACCCAACCGAAGAGCGGCCCGGCACAGCGCGGCCCTCGACCGCCATTTACTTGGATGCGGGCGCCGGAGCCGTGGGCAAATGTTCCGGCACGGGCTGTCCTGCGTCTTTGAGGGCGGTGTCGAGGGCAGCGCGGACCTCGCCGACCGGAACCGCACCGTCGATCTTCTGGCCGTTAATGAAGAGGGTCGGCGTTGCGCTTACGCCGATTCCGTCAGCTTCTTTCATGGACGCTCTTACGGCATCCTCATTCTGCGCCTTGACGCACGATTGCAGGTTCACCACGTCCACGTTGTGCTTCTGCCCTTGCAGGATCGCCATTTTATCGATGGCATCGAAGCGCGCGGGTGTCGTTTTCTCGTTGTCCACCTCCCGCTTGTTGGCGTGGATATAGTCGGCGAAATCCCAGTAGGCATCGGCGTTTTGCGTGGCCAGACAGTTCGCGTCGACGGCGGCGTGAATCGCCCAGGGATGAATCTCCGACAGCGGGTAATCCTTGTAGATGAACGTGACCCGGTCGCCGTATTCCTTCAGGATCTCGGGAAACAGCGTCTGGTGCATGCGCGAGCAGAACGGACACTCGAAATCGTCGAAGTTGACCACCACCACCTTGGCGGACTTGGCGCCGCGCGAAGGCCGCCCAGTCACGTCGATCTTGCTCATCAACTCGGCAAAAGGGTCCTTGGTCAAGTCGAACTTGGTTACGCGCAACATCGTGCCACGGTCTTTGGAGAGGAGAAACTTGTAGTCCTGCTTCTTGTTGTCGCCGTCGATGGTTACAGCCACGGTGTCGTAGCCAGGCCAGTCGGTGCTGGGAGTGATGGCCCCGATGATTACCTTCACTTCTGCCGGAATGTTGTAGTACGCGCGCACCTGGTGCTCTATTTTTCGCGCTGTCTCGGGAGGCGCGGACTGGGCGACACAACCCAGACAAATAAGAAGCAGGATGAGGAATGAACGTCGAATTGTGGTCAACAGGAACCGCCTGAGCATCGCGAATTGACCATTCGATTATCTCACAGCGTATGCGAGTGGGCCGCGAGCGGCGGGCGTTTTTGAGTCGCTACCCCGTGCGGCGGAGCTGTTCTGCGGGCAGCAGAGAATTCATCGATCCGGAACGAAAGCCCTCCAGGTCGAGGGTGACGAACTTGAAACCGAGAGCTTTGAAGATCGCCGTGAACTCGGCAGCCGTGGCGGGATTCAGAGCGCGCTCCAGTTCCTCGCGAGCGATCTCGATGCGAACGATGTCTCCGTGGTGCCGCACGCGGAACTGGCGGAAGCCGAGGGCGCGAATGGCGTCTTCGCCACGTTCGACGACGTCGAGCGCCTCGCGCGTTACGGGGCGACCGTATTCGATACGGGAAGAAAGACAGGCGGAGGCAGGCTTGTCCCAGATGCGCAGCCCCGCCTGGCGCGCGAGTTCGCGGATTTCCAGCTTGGTGAGCCCAGCTTTGAGCAGTGGGGCAGCGACGTGGTGCTGCCTCGCGGCCTGTTGCCCGGGACGGAAGTCGCCCTGATCGTCGAGGTTCACGCCGTAGGCAATCGCGTCGAAACCACGAGCGGCGCGGAGTTGTTCCATCACCGCGAAAAGTTCGTCTTTGCACTGAAAGCAACGCTGTCCGTCATTGCGCGCATACTCGGGGCGGTCGAGTTCGGAAGTAGAGATAACTTCGACCGGAATCTCTTTCTCGTTAGCGAAGGCGATGGCATCCGCAAGATGAGTGCGGGCTAGGCTGGGAGAGTCGGCGATCACCGCCAGCATATCGTTGCCGAGCACGCTGTGAGCCGCCCAGGCCAGATACGCAGAATCGACGCCGCCGGAGTAAGCGATGAGAACGCGGCCCAGTTGGCGCAGGTCGGCCCGGAGCTGGGAATCCTTCGCGCTGACGCTGGTCTCGGGAGCCTGCATAGTTTCTATCGTATCAGTGGAGCGCGGAGCCTGCTTAAGAACTCGGACCGAGGACTCCAGCGTTGAAGCCGTTGGGAAGTGTCATTGAACGCCGCTGCCAGGCTGAGATTCGAGTGCAATACTCGGGGACGGGTGTCACGGCGACGCAACTCGAAACGTCGGTTAACGAGTGTAATGCGGATTTTTCGACAGTCACGGGGCTTCCGGGGATAATTGCTCCCCGGAGGTTGCTGAGTGCGCATGTATTGGCTCATGTGGCTCATGATCGCGGTATCACTACTGTGGCCTTTATTTAGGTTGATCGATCGCCTACGTCGACGCAAATGAAAACACTCCACTGACGGTATCGGGCGACTTCATTCAGGTGTCCCGCGCACTGCCACATGAGTACAATGGCGATTTCTCGCCAACTGATTGCCTGGGTCAGTCGTGCGGGGCTTCGGACAATTACCGGAGAAATAGAAATCTAAATCTACCCGAAGTCGCACAGACTGAAGCTCGATGTGCCGTCAGGAGAACTGAGAATATGGCGATTCGTAGAAGGGAATCCTGTAAACGACGGAGTCGTATTTTGGATTCGTGCGGTTGCCTATGATCTCGCCGTGAAGATTCTCAGCGATACGTCTGCTGGCGGTGTTTTGTACGGCCACCGGATAGATAAAACTTCCTTTGCCGAGAGTTGCGTGTCCCCACTCAACAAGTGCGGCCACGACTTCCCGGCCAAAACCTTGTCCGTGCGCGCTTTCCTTGAGCCAAAGGCCGAGTTCGGGCGAAACAGAATCCGCATCTTCCAACGAGGCCATGCCAAGGCATTCCCTGCTGTCGAGCCGCCGGATGACGAAAGAAAACTTGTTTGGTTCCGGAGCCTGCACTCTCTTCTCGCATCGCGTCACGTACTCAGTCCACGATGGCGGCTCCCATGGCATGAATCTGGCGATGGCGGGCGTGATGCATCCAAAAACCTCCTGTGCATCCATCATCTGGAACTGGCTGAGCTGCAATCTTGGGGACTGGATGACAGTCATTGTGTCAGCCTATCAACGACGGATAATACGTCAATTGATAGCTGGCGAAAACAGCCTTTACACTCGTTGACCCGGTTGCGGGTGCAGGCGGGGGGATTGAGCGCAGGACTCCGGGCTGATAGACGGGTGTTGGGGCTGCTTCGCGGCCCTCAGCAGCTTAACAGTTTGCTGAAAAACTCCGTTCAGATGCCTCAGGGGCTAAAGCCCTTACAGAAAAGAAAGCGGTTATCGCAGCGCTTAAAGCGCTGCGCCACCCAAAAGCGAATTTTTCAGCAACTGTCAAGCTGCGATTCATTTCGCGCGACTGACGGCGCGACTTGAAGCCGCGCCCTTTCAAAACAAAAGCAAAGGCGGATTTCTCAGCAGACTCTGAAACCGCAGATTTTCGCCGGCTGAGCCGCACGACGTGAAGCCACGTAGTTCCCGGGCCGGCGCATGAAACGGTGCGTTCTAGTACAACCGTTCCTGACGCCTCAGGTTTCCGAAGGAGCCGATGTTGGCCAGGGTGAAGGTGAAGCGGAACAGATTTTCATTGCGCACGTTGGCGATGGCATAGCGGCGGTATTCCAGCGTCACGCCGCAGCAATCCCAATTGTAGGAGGTTTGCGCGGTGGCGAACTGCAATTGCCGAGTTTCAGCGTCGATCCCAAAGCTGCTGGCGGCGCTGAGTCCCCGGCGGGTGAGCCCGCCGTAGCCGAGCGCTACACGAAATTGCTGGAATTTGCAGGTCACTTGAGTAGTTGTGGATGTGGTTGGGCTGCACTGTCCCTCGCTCTGGGTTGAGGTTGATCCGGATTGCGTGATCTGCTGCGGAATCTGCAGAAAGGCGTCGCCGCCGCCCAGCGTAAAGGGTCCCATGTTGTAGTTGACCAGTAGCGTGCTGGAATTCATGCGACCCAACTGAAAGTCGTAGTCAAGATCCCACTCGGTATCAGTGTGGCTGCTGGTCGCCACGCGCAAGCGCGAGACGGCAGGAGAAAGATGCCGCGGCCGGGTGATGAAGGCAATGCCCGTCAGATCTTCGGTCGTGGTGAAGACGTTGCGCTGCCCAGTTACCAGCGCTCCACCGAACGTCGGATCCAGGAAGTACTTTTGCGCGATCTCCCACGTGGCGATTTCCCGCACCTCGGGCCCCGGCGCGCACGGCAGACTATCGAGGTTGCTGACGCGCTGCCACGGCACAACCTGTTCCGGCGCAGCGCTGCCGACCGCCAGACCGGTCATGGGCGTCTCGCAGTCCTGACTTCCTGAGGAGGAACGTTTCGCGTAGAGGCGAGTGACGAATCCGTACTCGACCTCGTGCGTGTTACTCAGAAGGTCCCGCTCGTCGAAGTGGAGAACGTTCGCGAAATCATTCACGCCCGTCACCAGGCGATAGACAGCCCGCGGTTCGATGACGTGCTTCCACTTCCGTCCCAGAAATTGGTTTTGGAAGACTTTCTCCAGAACCGGCGGCCGCAGTTCCACCGAGGTTTCCAGGGCCTGGCGGTTCGTCGGATCTTTCAGGGACTGCCCACCCACAAAGCGCTGGCTGTAGAAGGTCTCATGCAGAGTCAGCGCCGGGCGCAAAGACCATCCCCGAAACTGCAAGGGTAGAGAGAGCTCCGGGCTGAAATCGAAGCGCCCCAGCAGATTGCCCGTGTGAAAACCAGGCTCACTGCGCGCCAGGCCGCCCAGCGACGCGTCGAACGACCAGACGAACGGTGAGCGGCCGAGTGCCCGGTCCACGCTTGAAGCGTCGAGGCTGGGAGCGTGCAGGATCTGGATCGCATCGAATGCGGGCGGGTTCGTGAGGACGCCGTTGTTGAGGCGCTGAAAAAAGTTCTGGTAACGCTCCACCATGCCGCTCAGAGAGAAGCCATTGACGGCCTTCGAAAGGAAAACCTGCGACTTCACTTCAGAATTGACCGCCTGGGTGAAGACTTCGTTGAAGGCCAGGCGAAACAAAAATGAACTCAGGTAATCGACATTGGAGACGGCGCGGAACCCCCAGAAGTTGCCTTCTGCCGTCAGGCGCGCTTCCTGGCCGCCTTCGCGCAACACCTGAAGGCACGGACTTTGTAGTGAGCACCCCGTGGCCGTACTGGTCTGGATCACGATTCCGCGGTCGACGACACCGAAGAAGTTCAGGTCGACGTAGGACGTATCGCTGGGGCGGGCGCGAAATTCTCCTCGTTGCGACCAACCGCGCTTGGAGAGATATTCGGCACCCACAGTGGCATCCATGCTCCGGTCGATGGCCCAATAGAAGGCATCGCCGATCTCATTGCCATTGGTGGACGAACGGCCAACCGTTGGTACCAGGAATCCCGTCTCCCTGGCTTCCCGAGCCACAGGATGAGTCGCGTAGGGAAAGTAGAACACGGGGAATCCGTGCAGCCAGAACGTACTGTGGTAAATGCTGGCATTGCCGCCTACGTCGACGACCACCTTGTGGGCCTGGAACTGCCATTTGGGATGCGGAAGTTCGCAGGTGGTGATGGTGCCGTCATAGACCAGGTAATGGTCGGGACTGCCTTTCTCGACGACCTTCCCGGTGAATGCGAAGGGGGCGGTCGACGTCAAAACGACGCGGTTGCCGCGAAAGCGCAGGCCAGTGGTACCGGTCACGTCGTAGAAGCGCCCGGTCTCCGCCGTTAGGTTGTAGATTCCGTGACTGGCCTTGATGTGTTCGTCGTTGGGACCACCGTCGAGCGTAAGGTGTCCGGAGGCGATGGCTTCGCCGCTGTCCGAGTTGTAAGTGACTTCGTCGGCGCGAAGAATGTAGTTGCGGTAGTGGATTTCGGCGTTGCCGCGCAGTTTGTAAACGTCCCCGTCTTTTTCCTGCTGAATGGCGCAGATGGTGGTCTCGTCATTGTCTTGCGTCGCGGCCTGGTTGGCGCAGGGTGTGGCTGAAGTTGCTGATGGGGTCTCCGTTTTTTGACCTGCTTGACCGATGGGAGGCGCGGATTGATCGAAATTTCCGGAAAGCAACTGGCTGGTTACTAGCGCGGGAGCGGGAAGCTGGTGACAAAGAAACAGCGCCGTGATAAGGAATCTAGTGCGGAGCGTCATCGGAAAAAAATCAAAGGGAGAAGATCGTTCATTGACGGCGTGCCTGCCCTTTCGGCTTCTTGTCGCGGCATCGTGAACTTAGCACGGCGCTGGCCGCAAGGCAAAGTGGCGAAAAAGGCTAGGATTCCCGTTGGTCCCTCCCGGTTGCACGTTTCGTGCTGACTGATACGATTTTTGCAAGACTGGCTTTCATGAATTGTCCGTTGTGCGGTGAAGTTTGCTGTTGCCATTCGGAGCCCCCTCCTACTGCGTCGCCTCAGCGGAGGCCTGTCGCGGAGAATACCCCTGCGTCGACATCATCGCTCGTCTCGAGCCAAGAGGGAACACTGGAGACGCACCTCATTGACCAGGAAGCCCTGCATTTGAGCGAACAGGGATTCGCAGCCAGCGCGGAAGACATAGTGCAAGTCACAGAGAAAGAGGCGCGGGAAGATTCCGGTGTCGCATTGGAAGCGTCATCGAGTGCCGAGAGCACGAATGTGGCGCCGGTGTCGGCTAAAACGCCTGGTTCGTCGCCTGAGGCTGTTCACGGCGAGGCGGATGCCTCCGCCTGGCGCGACGAGCTTTCCGCCCGGCTCAAACGTTACCAGGCACGCCGCAAGATTCGTCCGCCGCGCTATCCGTCGCTCAAATTGCAATTTGACGCCATCGAGTCTTCGGGAAGCGCCGACGCTGTCTGCCCGGCTTCTTTACCTCTTGCCTACGAGCCGGTTTCGGATCATGCCCTCGCGCTCGACGGAATGAGGCAAGGTCCTTCCACGGCAATGGATACGGACCTACGGCGCGAGGCTGACGCCGAATCCGCACCGGACGCTGTCGCCGCGCCGACTGGACACTCTACAGCCGGGCATACGGCAAAAATACTGGAGTTCCCCCGGTTCGCCTGGGGACCGCCTCCGCCTCCACCGGATCAACTTGCGGAGCCGGTGAGCGATCGCCCGCGGATCCTGGAAGCTCCCGAGGTTGTTCCTCCGCCTCCGGCTCTGGGCGGAATCACTATCGAAGCAACGGAGCCCGAGGAAACCGAGAAGCGGCCGGGCATCGACATTCCGCTGCAGAGCGCTTCGCTGGCGCGACGCATCGTTGCCAGCGGAATCGACGGGCTGATCGTCGCGGTGGCATCCGCGTTGTTTGGATTCATTTTCTGGAAGGTGGCCGCGGTGCGTCCGCCGCTGGTTCAGATGGTGGGACTCGCCGCCGGAATTCCGTGCCTGTTCTGGGCTGTCTACCAATATTTGCTGATCGTCTACGCAGGCAGTACGCCCGGACTACGGGTTGCGGGACTCGAACTTGCCCGCTTCGACGGGACATCGACCAACCGCCGCCTGCGCCGCTGGCGCGTGCTGGCGGCATGTCTCTCTGGTCTTTCCCTTGGGATGGGCTACGCGTGGGTGTTTCTGGACGAAGACGTGCTCTGCTGGCACGACCGAATCACGCATACGTATCTGGCGCCTAGGAAGGCGCAGTCCAAAGGCGGGCTCGCGAAGACTTAAACCCGCTAGCAGGTAATCAAGCGAGGGCGCTCGAACGTCAATGAGCGTTATGGGGTCAACTACTTCTTGACCTGGCCGAATCTACGAAGCCAAAGTCCTACCAGAACAGCAACTGTCGATGCGGCGAGCCACACCACGGCGCTCTCTTTTAGTCTCGACACGCCTCCTGCGTAATAGCCCCAAGCGGAATAGAGGATTCCAGCAATGACAAGAACAGGAATGGTAAAGGAAGGTCGGGCTAGCTGGATTTTCAGGGCATCACCTACGCCAGAGGATTATAAAGCCCGCCCCACGCAAGGCACATGAGTGTAATCGGGATTTAACGTCAGGTGCCGGAGTCTAGAAACGGAACACAACACCCGTTGAGACCCGCACATTGCTGCTTTGCGCCCCAAACTCTGATGGGAGGCGAACCCAGTCGACTTGAACTATGCGAAGATCGGAGCGCTTGGTCATCTTGGCGTCGACGCCGCCACCGATCATCATGGCAAAACCACTTGCGGAGCCGGAGCCGCACTCATCGGGCGATCCGCTGAATATAACGCACCCAGTCGGCCGGACATGAGCTGCCCCGAACAGTGCGTGGGCGAAGATCCTAAAATTCTCGCTCACTTTTGCGGAAGCTTGAGGCCCGAAAGTGTACGTATAGATACGTACCGTAGCCGGATAGCTATTACTCCCGCTTACGACGGTCTCTTTCCTGTAGTTGCCGCTGAAATCTGCCACCACTCCGAGGTATTTGGCAAAGTTGAATGTCGCGGACGTGTTCCAACCGTTGGTATTCGCGCTATCCCCTTCACCATCAAAACTTCCAGCGTGCAAATATTGGTAGCCGCCGAAAACCTCTACTTTGGGAGTATCTTGCGCTGCCAACGGAAGCGCTAAGGCGATTGAGACGACGAGCAACGTCACGAACCGAACCATACCGCCCCCTTTTTGACCTCAATCATAACGTGGATGCGCCGTTGATTGATGCAGATGTCTCTTCGCCAATTATTACCATTCGGCGGTGGGTTCCTTAGTGATTGTTGATACCAGGCGATAGCGCTCATTGACCTCGGAGGTAGTGGAGACACGCCGTTAAGTCCGGAGACCCAAATCCCTGGAAGCGCCTCGGCATTGCACCCAAAAAATCAAATTTCAGGCAAGATGTTTACCCGCTGATCCTTCTGGGTTAGGCTAAGCATCCTATGCGCATCTCCCTATGCTCTTTGCTCCTCGTCGTCGTGGCGTCGTCGGTTCTTGCCCAAACCCCTAAACCGGTGGCGGAACGCCTGGCGGCGCAGAATGCGCTTTTCGACGAGCAGTATGAATCCGATCTGCGCAATTTTCCGGAGCGCGCGACCGCGTTTGGCGACTACCGCTACAACGACCGGCTTGCCGAGTACTCGCTCGACGCCATCGCGAAGCGCCATGAGACCGACGAAAGCTTCCTGAAACGCCTGGAGGCTGTCTCCACCGCCGATTTTTCCGACCAGGACCAGCTCTCGCACGACCTGCTGATTCGCGTCCTCCAGCAGCGCATTGCGGACTACGGCCTCAAAGAATACGAGATGCCGATCAACCAGCAGAGCGGCATCCACACGAATCTTGCCGATCTTCCTCTGGCGGTGCCGTTCGACTCGGTCAAGCACTACGAAGACTATATCTCGCGCCTGCACCAGATTCCGCGCGTGCTCACCCAGGTCACTGAAGTTCTCCGCACGGGCATGAAGGACAAGCTCATGCCGGTCCGATTCCTCGCGGAAAAGATCCCGGCGCAGTGCCAAGGCATCATCGATGCCGATCCATTCCTGCTGCCCACGAAAAAATATCCGGCCAGCATTTCGCCGGAAGATCAGAAACGGCTTACTCAGTCAACTACCGATGCGATCAACACCGACGTCTTGCCCGCCTACAAGACCTTCGCCGCCTTCATCCGCACGGAATATGCACCCCAAGGCCGAACGACCCTCTCCGTCACTTCGCTCTCCGACGGCCAGAAGCGCTACGAGAACGACATTTACGCCCGGACCACAACCCACATGACGCCGGACGAGATACACCAACTCGGCCTGCGCGAGATCGACCGCATCGAGGCCGAGATGACGGCGATCGCCAAGAAAGCGGGCTTCGCCGACCTCGCGTCTTTCCGGGCTTCACTCAAAACCAATCCCAAATACAAACCGACGTCTGCCGAGCAGATTCTCGATGATTTTCGCCATTACATCGCGCAGATGGAGCCGAAGCTTCCCGAACTGTTCACCCTGCTTCCCAAGTCGCCGGTCACCGTCGAAGCCATTCCGGAATTTCAGGCAGCCGCTGCAACCCACTACATGACCGGAACGCCGGACGGCAAGCGGCCTGGCCGGGTTGTCGTCGCCACTTCCAAGTTTGCTGAGCGCTCGTTAATCGACGACGAGGCCATTGCCTACCACGAAGGCGTCCCCGGACATCACATGCAACTTTCGGTTCAGCAGCAACTCGAGGGTTTGCCGAAGTTCCGCCTACACGGTCTAGGCTTCAACGCATACATCGAAGGCTGGGCTCTCTACGCAGAGCAACTTGGCAAAGAAGTGGGCTTTTATCAGGATCCCGTCTCCGACTACGGCCGGCTTTCCTCTGAACTTTTTCGCGCCGTCCGTCTGGTCGTCGACACCGGGATTCATGCCAAAGGATGGAGCCGCGACCAGGTTGTGGACTTCTTCCGCAAATCCGGCGCGGTCGATGAGCCTACGATCCAATCCGAGACCGACCGCTATATCTCGTGGCCGGCACAGGCGCTCAGTTATAAGCTCGGCCAGCTCAAGTTCCGTGAACTTCGCGAACGCGCTCAGAAAGAGTTGGGGCCGAAATTCGATCTTCGCAAGTTTCACGACGAGATGCTCGACGGCGGGACTCTGCCGCTCGATATGCTCGATGCCCGCACCGACAAATGGATCGCCCAACAGAAGGCAAAGTGATATCCGGTCCAGAAGCTTTTTTGGTAGGAAGAAACTCAAGATTGACTGCTCGCATGACGAACGCAGGACGCCTCCCTGTGCTATCTTCAATGGTTTAGCGTTTATTGCAGTTCCGCTATTCATCTGAAGCATGGCTACAGCCCCTGAGGGTACAAAACCGGCAGTAAAGGTCTTCGTCGCCACCACGGTGATGTTGACCTTCATCTCGTTCTGGCGCGCCTCCGCAATCGTTCTGTCGGACCTGGCCTCCTCCGCCTACTACGCCGGCGGCGACGCCGAGAAGGTTATCGGTAAGAGTGCGCCTTGGTTCATCTTGGCGGTCATGCTCTTCAGCTACGCCGTTCGGGCGCTCTACATCGAATCGAGCAGCATGTTCGTGCGCGGCGGCGTGTACCGCGTCGTCAAAGAGGCCATGGGCGGAACTCTCGCCAAGTTCTCGGTCTCGGCCCTGCTGTTCGACTACGTCCTCACCGGCCCCATCAGCGCGGTTTCTGCCGGGCAGTACCTTGCCGGATTCATTAAGGACATTGGGGTAGTCCTCCACCGCCCGCTAAATTTCTCCGACGACCATTTTGCGGCGGGGCTAGCGGTCATCATCGTCGTCTACTTCTGGTGGAAGAATACGCAGGGCATCCACGAATCCAGCCAGAAGGCGCTGCAGATCATGGCCATCACCACCGTGATGGTGGTGATTCTGATCATCTGGTGCACGATCACGGTTTTGCGGGCGCCGGTGCAGCTGCCTCCCAATCCTCTGCACGCGGGCGTGGTTCCGCTGAATAAAGACTCGCTGGGCTGGCTCAACGGAACCTGGTTCAGCCACATTACATGGATCATCCTGTTCGTCGGTTTCGGGCACTCGGTGCTGGCCATGAGCGGCGAAGAGACTCTGGCCCAGGTGAACCGCGAAATCGAACACCCGAAGTTGAAGAACCTGGAGAAGACCGGGCTGGTGATTTTTGTGTATAGCCTGTTGTTCACCTCGCTGGTTTCGTTCTTCGCGGTGATGATCATTCCAGATAGCGTACGCCCGGATTACTTCGCCAATCTCATCGGCGGCATCGCGATGTATCTGGTGGGGCCGACCAGCGTGAAGCTCCTGTTCCACGGCTTCGTGGTGCTAGTGGGCGTGCTGATCCTGGCTGGCGCGCAGAACACCTCCATCGTGGGCGCAAATGGCGTGCTCAACCGGGTAGCCGAAGACGGCGTGCTCACCAGCTGGTTTCAGAAGCCGCATCACCGCTACGGCACCAGCTATCGCATCATCAACCTGATCGTATGCATGCAGTTGCTGACCATCTTCCTCAGCTTGGGTAACGTGTATGTGTTGGCCGCACTCTATGCGTTCGGCGTGATCTGGAGCTTCACCATGAAGTCCATGGCGGTGCTCGTGCTGCGCTTCACCGAGCCGGGCAACCGGGAGTGGAAAGTGCCGGGCAACCTGCACATCGGAAAGACCGAGATTCCTGTTGGCTTGGCGCTCATCTCCGCGGCACTGCTCATCACTGCGCTCGTGAATCTGTTCACCAAGTATGAAGCTACAATTGCCGGAATAATCTTCAGCGCGGTTTTCTTCACGATCTTCACGATTTCCGAGCACCACGTCGCCAAGGAGCGCCACGGCAAGCCGGAACAGCTCGACCAGTTCCGGGTCTATGGCAACCAGGAACTCGGCAGCGGCGCCATGGGAGTGCGGCCCGGCAACATCCTGGTGGCGGTGCGCGATCCCCGCAATCTCTACTACCTGCGGCACATACTCGGTCATACTCACACGGGAAAGCAGGATGTAGTGGTGATGAGTGCCCGCCTGTATCATCGCGAGCACAGTTTCGGCGGCAGCACGGTCTTTGAAGCGAGCCAGGTATTCGACCACTACGAGCAGGAGCTTTTTACCGCTGCTGTCGCCGTCGCCGAGAAGGAAGGCAAGCCGATCTCGCTGCTGGTGGTGCCCGCGACGGATGTATTCGAAGCCATCATGGTGACCGCCCAGCGGCTCGATTCCAGCCGCGTCGTTTGCGGGCTGTCCAACAAGCTTACTTCTGACGAGCAAGCCAAGCTTACCGGCGACGCGTGGGAGCGGCTGCCCGAGCCGCGACCGCGCCTGGTGATGGAAGTGTGCGCCCCCGACGGGACGATCCGCGAATATGCGCTTGGACCCCACACGCCCCGGATGCGGCCGCAGGACGTCGAACTCATGCACCGGCTCTGGCTCAACATCACCGCCGACCCCAAGTTCGCTGGGACTCACCACTACCACATCGTAGCCCTGGCGTTGGAAGAGCTGCAGCGTGAGTTGAGCACAGAACAACGCGCGGAACTCCTGCAAAAGCTGCATGACGAAATGAACCGCTTCAACCCGCAGTGAATCAGATATAGCGAAGGAGGTTCTTATGGCCCGCATTCGCGGTGCTCTGCGGAATCAGGGCGGCCTGCTTCGGCGAATCTTTGTGGGGATTGTCTACTCTCTAACCCGGCGCAGACTGGGCCGGGTGATCATGCCCGTTCAGGTGACCGCGCACCATCCTAAAATCTTGTAGGGATACGTCCAGATGGAGCAATCGCAGGCCAGTAGCAAGCTCATCGATCCCAAGCTTAAGGGACTGGCAGAACTCCGCGTTGCAACCCTCGTCGGATGTCCGTTTTGAATTGACATTGGCTCTGCCGTGGGCAGGGCGAGCGGGATTTCGGCTGAGCAAATCGCTAATTTGAACAACTACCGCACGGACTTCAACTTCTCGGAGATGGAGAGGCAGGTCCTCGCATATGCCGACGGCATGACCCGGACGCCAGTGGAAGTCTCCGACGCGCTGTTTGCCCGCCTGCGAGAGAAGTTCACCGAAGCGGAACTGGTGGAACTCACATCGGCGATCGCATGGGAAAACTACCGCGCTCGTTTCGACCATGCCTTCGGGATTGAAGGGGAAAACTTCACCGAAGGGGCAGTCTGCGCGCTGCCGGTTCGGGCGGACTCACAACCCTGATTCCGCGTCGTACCAGCCCAAGTGTCACTTCTTCAGAAGATTTTCCAGCGATGCGCGCAGGTCGCTGAAGCGGAAGGGATACCCGCTCGTCACCAGTTGCCCCGGTTCTACCCGCTGGCTTCCTAGCAAGACCGTCTCTCCCATTTCGCCGAAAACCAGCTTCACTGCGAAGGCCGGCATGGGAAAGATCGCCGGACGCGACAGCACGCTCGCCAGAGTTCTCGTAAACTCCGCGTTGGTCACCGGCTTCGGTGCGACCATGTTCACCGGACCCTGCACGAGGTCAGTCTTCAGGATGTGATGAATCGCGCCGACCATGTCCTGCACGTCGATCCAACTCATCCACTGCCGACCGTTTCCGATGTTGCCTCCTACGCCCATCTTGAACGGCGTCAGCATCTTTCCGAGTGCGCCACCTTTGGGGGTGAGCACGACGCCGGTGCGAAGCTGGGCGGTACGAATACCCGCATCGGCGGCCGCCTGCGTAGCGGATTCCCACTCGCGGCAAACCTCGGGAAGGAAGCCGGTGCCGGGCGTACTTTGCTCGCGAAGCACCTCGTCGCCGCGGTTGCCGTAGTACCCGATTGCTGAACTGCTGACAAACACCTGCGGCTTAGCTTTCGCCTGCGCCAGAGCTTGCGCCAGATTGCCTGTGCCCACGACACGGCTGTCGCGGATCTTTGTCTTTTTCGCGGCGGTCCAGCGTCCCACAATGCTTTCGCCCGCAAGATGAATCACGGCATCGAACCCGGAGACGGCGTCCGGAGAAATTGGCTTCGCCGGGTCCCACGAGATCTGTCCCTCGCCCGTAGCGGGCCCCCGCACGAGGCGTACTACGTCGTATCCACCGGTCTTGAGTGAAGGAAGAAGTGCCGCCCCGATGGGCCCGGAAACCCCGCTGACCAGAATTCGGGAAATCATGGCTGACAAGCTGTCACTGTAGCAGCTTGCAGCGCGGCTCACCAATCTGCGTCGAATTCGAAGAATTCAAAACGTTTGAACCAAACCGGCGGGCCTCCGACCATACCAAAGTAACCCGCAAGTACCGCATGTCACTGACCGGTAGTGAGAAATTCAGCTAATTTTAATGATTGCGATCGTTCCCCTTGTGGGTGGCAATCGTGTAGCGTCCGGCCCGCCCGACGATGGTTGCGGCATGTGCACCGCATCGTCCGCTGGGCCGAAAAGGAATGGCCCCTATGCAGCCTCTGAGAACGGTTCTTTGTTTGTGTCTTGCCAATGTGATCCTCTGCTCGTGGCTGTGCGCCGCGCCGCTGGCGGCACAGGAGAGGGTGTTTATCGTCGGATCCGGCTCCAACGTGCCGGTTCACCTCTACCAGTCTTGGACCAATGAGTTCAACAAGAAGAACAGCAACATCCAAGTGCAGTACCTTGCGCTGGGAACTTCCGAAAGCATCAGACAAGCCAGCGAAGGCGTCGGAGACTTCGGGGGTGGTGAAGTGCCGCTGGCCGACGAGCAAGTGCAGGGTTCGAAGATTACGCTCCGGCTGATCCCTACAGCTCTGGTCGGCATCGTTCCCATCTACAATCTGCCGGGTAATCCTCAGCTGGACTTTTCCGGCGAATTGCTCGGGCAGATCTACCTGGGGACCGTGAAGAACTGGAACGATTCGCGAATTGCAAAATTGAATCCGGACTTGGCGCTCCCCGACCTTGCCATCACCGTGGTTCATCGCAGCCCCGGCAAGGGATCGAACTACATCTTCACGGACTTCCTGTCGAAAACAAATACTCGCTTCCGAGACGAGGTCGGCAGAAGTCCTTCACCGAAGTGGCCACTGGGCGTGGAGGCAAATCGCGGTGAAGACATGGTGGAGCGGGTCGCTTCGACGCGGGGCGCCGTCGGTTACGTCGAGCTGAATTTTGCCCGCAACTCGGGCATCGGCTATGGGCGGGTCGAGAACGCCACCGGACATTTCGTGCTGGCTTCTTCCGCCAGCATTGAGGCTGCGTGCGTGGCCATGGAGACCTCCGTCCCCGACGATTTTCGCTTGCGCATGACCAACGCTCCGGGCAAAGACTCTTATCCTATGGCCAGCTTTACCTGGATCTACGTGCCTACTTCGGGTACCTCCTCAGCCCGCAAGAGTGCGCTGAAAGAGTTCTTGAGCTGGTCTCTCCAGGATGGCCAGAAGATCGCGACGACCCTGGGATATGCGCCCTTGCCTGAGCACATCATCACAAAGGCACGGGCAGCGGTGAATTCTCTGAAGTAGCTTAGTTGTTCCCCAGTACAGACCACTGTTCGCCACGGCGAAACTCGTCGCGCCGCTTCGCGCCTACCGTGCTGAACCAATTTCGCCAGACTGCGGGGTCGTTCCCCAAATGCTCGTTCGTGATCTCACGCAGGGCCTGGTACACCCACGACCGCGTTGTGTTGTCGAGTGACGGGTCATCGGACAGATCGATCAATCCCGGCACGGCCAGCATGCGCTGCTCGCGCGTCAGCATCCCTGACTTGGCAAGGCTACATCCCGCGCGCTCCCGCACTTCGAGCGAAGGATCGTTGCGGAATACATCCAGAAAATCTTTGATCGTGTCGTCGGTTCCCAGATGTGCCAGGCCCTCCACCGTCCAATGGCGCGTTTTCTCGTTGGGATCGTGCACGTAAGAGCGCAGAAAATCGTGGATTTTCTCCGGTTCGACGCCGCGGTTGGCCAGCATGCCGAGCACCCAAGTGGCGTATGGCCTATAACTCGGCGACTTCTCTGCCGAAGCCATCAGCCGTTCGGCCGTCTCCTCCGTCTTCGACAAGTTGTCAACCGCCAGCGTGATCTCGATCGCCGCGGCCCGCACGCGCAGATCGTTCGAGTAGAGAGCGGTCATCGAGAGGTCATCGAATTTCTGCGTGAAGTGCAACTTCCCGTGCCAGTCGTCTACCATGCGGTTGATCATGTCGGTGGCGCCGTGATCGTGATTGATGGCCGCGCCCAGCAGGAACTCCGCCTGCACTTGCGGCGGTTGCTGCGACATCCATTCGATGTTGTGCTCGGAAAGCTGCGAGTGATCCGCTGGGACGGCGCGCCCCGGGAGTGGTAGTTGATCGCCGGAAGTGACCGGCGGCGGTGGTGCCGGACTTTGCGCCGAAAGTCCGAGAGACCATCCCATAGCCCAAACCGCTAGACAGGCATGATGACAACGAAACATGGTCACCTCACGCGGAAGAACTCGGATCCCGTTGAGAGCCTAGGCTCGTTCAGCGCGGGCGACAAATTACCAGCGTCACCACAACCCCGCCGACCCGCCGGGTCGTGTGCACGCGCTGGTAAACTGGCTTAGCTGAGACAATTCGAATTGGAGAGCTTATGGTCGTTCGGAAGCCGGGCAAGCGCGGTGCAACCAAAGCAGTGGCGTTCGTCCGAGATACCACTAAGCGTGCCACGCCCGAGCCCAAGGTCCTAAGAATCATCGGTCAGGAGTCGGTGCGGAACGGAGCCAGTACCCTGACCTCGCGTCAGATCGAAAAGGTCATCAAGACTTCGCGATCCCAGAAGGCGAAGGCGTGATGCATCCTCAATGAAGTAGCGAGTTCCACCTGCCTTCCCCCCCGGAATCGGCCTTGCTACGGGCTATAATCCATCATGGCGAGCTTGCGCCAACAGATCGCGACCACTGCCCTTACGCTGACCAAGTTCCGCGATCTGATGAAGCGGATGCAGGAGAACCGTCCGCAGGACGATCTGACCATCGTCAAGAAGGCCTACGACTATTCCCTGAAACATCATGAGGGCCAAACCCGGGCCTCCGGCGAGCCCTATCTGGTCCACCCCCTCGAAGTTGCCCTCGTCCTCGCCGAAATGAAGATGGACCCGGTGGCCATCTCCGCCGGTCTGCTGCATGACTCGGTCGAAGATACGTCGGTCACGATTGTCGACATTCGCAAGGAGTTCGGCGAGCAGGTTGCCCATATCGTCGAAGGCGTCACTAAGATCAGCAAAATCGACTTCGCCACGCGCGAGGAGCAGCAGGCGGAAAACCTGCGCAAGATGATGCTGGCCATGGTCGATGACATCCGCGTGGTGCTCATCAAGCTGGCCGACCGCCTGCACAACATGCGCACGCTGGAGCACTTGCAGCCCGACCGGCAACACAAGATCGCCGAAGAAACGCTAGAAATCTACGCGCCCATCGCCCACCGCCTCGGCATGGGCAAGATTCGCGGCGAACTCGAAGACCTGGGCTTTCGCTTCCTCGATCCCCTCGGCTACGAGCAGGTAGAAAAATCGGTCAACGCGCGCCGGAAGCAAGGCGAGGCTTTCCTCGCCAAGATGGAGCAGATCATTACCGACAAGCTGAAAGAAGCCGGCATCCAGGCGCGCGTGGAAAGCCGCATCAAGCGCCTGTTCAGCATCCACAAGAAACTGCAGCGCCAGCGCATCGCCGTGGAGCAAGTCTATGACCTCTGCGCCATGCGGGTCATCACGCGCTCGCTACAGGATTGCTACGCCGTTCTCGGCATCATCCACAACCTGTGGCGGCCGGTGCCCGGGCGTATCAAGGATTTCATCGCCATGCCCCGGCCGAACTTTTACCAGTCGCTGCACACCTCGGTGATCACGGAAGATGGCACGCCATTCGAAATCCAGATCCGCACTGAGGAAATGCACAAGATGGCGGAGGAGGGCATTGCCGCCCACTGGAAATACAAAGACGGCCCGGTCTCGGCGCAGGACGAGCAGCGGCTCGCCTGGCTGCGTCAGGTAGTGGAGTGGCAGCGCGATGTCAGCGATCCCAACGAGTTTCTTTCCACGCTGAAGGTCGATCTCTATCCCGAAGAGGTCTACACCTTCACGCCCAAAGGCAAAGTCGTAGTTCTGCCGCGCGACGCAACGCCAGTCGATTTTGCTTACAGCGTTCACACCGAGGTCGGCCACACTTGCATCGGCGCCAAGGTTAATGGACGCATGGTGCCGCTGCGCCATAAGTTGCATTCCGGGGATATCGTCGAGATTCTCACTCAGCCGGGCCACAAGCCCAGCCGCGACTGGCTCGGCCTGGTCAAGTCCTCGCGCTCGCGCAACAAGATCAAGCACTGGCTCAACGTGCACCAACGCGAGCGCGCCATTGAAATCGGCCGCAAGCTGATCGAAAAAGAAGCGCGTAAGTACCGCATCGCACTGAAGGAGATTAAAGACGAAGACCTGCAGAAGGTCGCCGCCGCTTATGGCCTGGGCAAGGTCGATGACCTGATGTCCGGAATCGGCTACGGAAAATATTCCGCGCGCCAGGTGCTGGCCCGTCTGTTGCCTGCAGGCACGACGCCATCGATTGCAGGCGACATCGAGGCGGAGGGCCTAACCTCGCAGCCGGGCGCCATCGCCAGCGTCGTGCGCCGAGTCTTCGGCGATCACAACGCCATCACCGTCCGCGGGCAGGGCGACATGATGGTCTACCGCGCCCGCTGTTGTAATCCCATCCGCGGAGAAAGCATCGTCGGCTACATCACGCGCGGCAAAGGCGTGGCCGTGCACTCGATCAACTGTCCTAACGTTACCAATCTGATGTACGAACCCGAACGCCGCATCGATGTCGAGTGGGCCCGCGACGACAGCACTCCCACCGCTTATCCCGTAAAACTTACCGTTTTCTGTGACGATCGTTTCGGCATGCTGAAGAGCATTACCGGAGTGATCGGCGACGCCAAGAGCAATATCAAGAACATTGCCGCCCACACCGCCAACAGCCAAGCGAGCGTCGAAGTCGTGCTCGACATATCCGATCTGAAGCACCTCGAGCAGATCATAGCCGGCCTGCGGAAGATTCCGGGCGTGCACGAAGTGCAAAGACTGCAGAAAATCTGAAGGGCATCGCCGGTTGGTAGTGGTCACTTCCAGGGGCATCAAAACGTTTGCCGTTCGACGAGAACGAACACAGAGAATTATTTCGCGCCCGCGGGCTTCCGGTGACGATGAAACAGCGCACGCATCAAGTCCGGATAGTATTCCGAAAGCACGTTGTAGGCGCTGTTGCCACCCAGGTTGACCGCCCAGTTGGAAAACACACGATCGGGATCGCGATCATGTTGCGGATAATAGCTGGTCGAGATACTGCAGGACATCAGTTGGCCGAGCGTTTGCGATGTATTGAAGCGGGATGTACCTCTATCGGTACGAGTCACGAAGGTGCGATTGATCGCATACCATAGCCGCACAAACGTCGATCCCCGACCCTGCCGAAAATAGCGTGGGTCTTCGTGCAACACCGAGGGCAGGGCTCCATAGATCAGAATGCTCGCAGTGATCTGATCACCTTCGGTGGCCGCAAAACGCTGTCCGTAGGCACCCCAGCCCTGGCCGTAACGCGGCTGGCCGTTCCCCGCTTGTTGCAAGGCCGCCTGGAAGGCATTCCCGATGTGTGCACTGATGTCGAATGCCTGGTGCAGCGAAAGCACGTATTTTTGCGACACAGTTAGAGGCTTCCGGTTGGCCTCGGTATCGTTCGTATTCTCAAAATCCGGAATCATCCCAAACATGCGCTTGGGTGGGGCTTCCAAATCCTGATTGGTTGGCTTCCCGGCGGCTGTATCTGCACCCGCCGGTGGCCGACTTGGTTTCGAGTCTTGCATCGGCTGCGCATTCGCTACTTGGCCGCTCTCCTGTCCCGTTGGAGCAGAAAGAGAGAACCTGCTTCCGGCCGTACCAACGCCTAGGCTGCTCTGGGCCGGAAGAGACCGCGCGACGACACAGAACATCAGCCCCACCCACAAGATGCGGGCCAAGAATCGGTATATTCCCACGATCCCCCATTTCCACAAGCAGAGCAAGGATTCCAGCGTACGTTGCTGACAGCCAGGCTGGGAAGTCGATAACGAACACACACATAACGAAAGTGATTGTGACAAAGACCTTCCGTGAGCGAAAGACTGCCTGTTCCGCTCACAGCATTGGCACGAAAACCATGAGATGCCGCGACGGCCTCTCGTGTTATCTGACCACAGATTCCCGTTGGTTGTTCTGACTCCTGCTTGCCGCCTGGCCCCTTCGGTTCTCGCCCGTGGTAGATTTAATCCTGCTGCGTGCATCCTGCGTTACTCAGTCGGAGATATCTATGCGCGAAATCGTTTCCACCAAGGACGCCCCCCAAGCCATCGGCCCCTACTCGCAGGCCATCAAAGCCAACGGATTTGTGTTTGTCTCCGGCCAAATCGCCATAGACCCCGCGACCCAGCAGGTGATCACCGGCGACATAGCCACGCAGACCGACCGCGTCCTGCGCAACTTGTCTGAGATTCTGGAAGCCGCCGGCAGCGGCCTGGGGAAGGTGGTGCGCTCGACCGTGTTCTTGAAAAACATGGACGACTTCGCAGCCATGAACACCGTCTACGGCAAGTACTTCAGCTCCGTTCCTCCTGCTCGCTCGACGGTCGAGGTCGCGCGCTTGCCAAAGGACGTTCTGGTGGAAATCGACGTAATCGCGCTGGAATAGGCGGCCATCTCGAGACCCTCTTCTCATACACTGGGAATCAGCTAAGCTCACACCAAATCGAACTCGCGCAGTGTCGAAAGCCAGGCCGCAGAACATCACAGACTTCTTGCTCCAGAGGACCATTGCCGCATATCCTTCCACTGCAAGATGAATTCCTCGAGGGGCTCACGATGAAACTTCTAATTCTTATTACAGTTGTGTTTACCGCCAGTCTGATGTTTGCCCAAACCGCAACACACAAATCGACTCAGGCAGCACGTCCGAATACGAACGCTCCGACCAAGGTTACGGGCGATGGCGTGAAAACCGCCTCCGGCTTGCAGTACTGGGACATCAAGGTCGGCACGGGCCAAGAAGCCAAGAAGGGCGACCACGTCAAGGTTCACTACACCGGATGGCTGACCACTGGAAAGAAATTCGACAGCTCCGTGGGCGGCAAGCCCTTCGAATTCCGCATTGGCAACGGGGACGTGATCAAAGGGTGGGAAGAAGGCGTAGCCGGAATGAAGATCGGCGGCAAACGCCAGTTGCGCATTCCGCCTGATCTAGCCTACGGCAAAGACGGATATCCCGGCGCGATCCCGCCCAATGCCACGCTGATCTTCGATATTCAACTCGTGGCTGTGCAGTGAATCTTTAACCGCCAAACGCGCGGAAGTCGGCCGAAGAATACTAGGCCTTGCAAGTGCACCTTACAACTGACTCTTGCAGGCGCACTCATACGTCGCCAGAGTTGGGATGAGCCAGACTATCTCGGTGTTCTACGCTCTCGGCGGTGGACCTAGGCCTTGACGACTTTGCCGCTGCGCAGGCAGGACGTGCAGACGCGCATGCGCTTGGTGGTCGCGCCCACGCGCGCGTGTACTGGACGCAGGTTGATGTTCCAGCGCCGCTTGGTGACGTTGTGCGCGTGGCTGATGCGGTTTCCCGCTTGCGGCTTCTTGCCGCAGATATCACATTGTTGTGCCATAGCTACTCCCGGAAGATTCAAATCTTGTAGGGCAAACCTAGATTTTACAGGAACTTGCCTGTATCCGGCAAACCGGCGTTGGTGCCGGAGGAGTCTTGCCCGCAATTTTCCTAAGCGTCGCCCCTAGCTGCGCTTCACTTTCCCGTTTGTCGCCCGAACTCTGACTCGAGTGAGATCCAGCGATCCAAGGCACGCCTTCCGCGTTCCCGATCTCCTGTCACCAAGTAGATGAGCATGGCACCTTGATACAGTTGCAGCAGGGTTTCGACTGCCCCTGGGTCCGGCAGGAATTCCCGCAACATTTCAGCCCACAGCCGCTGCTGCTCCTCAAAGAATTTCCTGGCCCGCTCTGATCCGCTCCAGCTTCGCCGCGTCAGGTCCATGGCCAACAGTACAACCCCTCGGGATTCCGTTCTCGTCGTCTGTTCCCATAAGGCCGAAACCACCGACTGAAGCGACGCGCCGGCAGGGAAAGCGCCTGCGCGGAATCGTGCCCGCAGCCGGTCTTCCAATAGCGACATGGCCATTTCTTCGATGGCATCCCGACCCCCGAAGTAGTGCACCAGCATTCGCTTGCTGCTTCCGACTGCTTCCGCCAGGTTGTCCAGGCTGAGATCCAGCGTGCCCGCCCGGATGAAAGCGCCCAGGCAGGCCTCGAGCAGTTCTTCCCGATTGCGGCGCTGCTTTTTTGTGGGTGACATCTTGCTCTCTAATGTACCATGTGGTACAACCAATAATGTACCGAGTGGTACATCGCCTTTTAGCACTCCGGAGCAACTATGACAACGCGGGACGAATTAGTTTTCGGGGTTTTTGGCGCGGCCTTCTGGGTCGTCGGAACGATTTGGTATGAGCTGCGTGGTCCCCATGTGTTTGAGGGCAGTAGCCAGCGTTACTGGGTCAACTTCGTGATCACGCCCATTGTTACGGCGGCAGTCTGCATCCTCCTGCTGAAGTGGCGTCAAATCGCGGCGGCAGATTGGTCCAAGGCGGCGCTTCTGATTGCACTTCCCGGAATGTTCGGCGAGGCCGCGCTGCTCTCCGACTTTGCCAAGTTCATGCCCAGGATGCATCCCGAGACGGCTGGGAGATATGGCGCATTTCTGTTCGCCAGCTATGCCTTGTTTCTCACGATTGCGGAGATCATCGCGCTACGAGCGAGCGGGTCCGTTAGAGGTTAGGGGGAACGTGTGCTACTTGGGCTGAGTCTGAGCTCTCCGCCGATGGTTTCGCAGCGAGAACACGTGGTAGAAGCTGCCGATTCCGAAGCAGCCCAGCGCCACCGCCCACGGCACCAACCTCTATTGCAGCAGAATGAACGAGCCTAGCGCCGCCAGGGGAATGTACAGGGCAACGCTGGTAATGATGCCGGGCGAGTACCTGCGCATGCGGACCGCCGCCCGGATGTGAAAGATCGCATTCCAGAACAAGATCGACGTAATTACGAACCAGTTTGCCGTCCCATTGGGCGAAGGGCCCGCCACAGCGACCAGCAAGCAAACCGCTAGCATGATGGCATTGATGACTACCAGGTAGCGCACAGAAAGGCTCGAGGCGATCTCCGGACGATAAGCTGCATACCACTCCCTGAAGCCGCCCGGATAGACAAACTCTTCAAAGACATGCAGGGATGCGGCTATCAGAGGGCCGGCGAGCCACCAGTAGAGCGCTCCGTGCCCTGCAACGCGCTCCCAACCGGTAGCGCCAGCGAACAACGCGGGAATGAACGGAGAGATCATTGTTCCTTCTGATTGTAGTACGTAAGCCCGTCAGCCCGTCCTGGCCGGTTCCGCTACGCCGCCCTAACCAGCTCTAGATCGCACTGCGCCGAAATTGCGGATAGCGCTGTGCGATACTTATTTTATGCAGTCCCCGCTTCAGGCCACCAGTGCGGCCACGGACCCAAAGTCGGTCAAAGTGAATCTCACGACCGGCACCGGTGTCGATATCGAGTGGAACGACGGCCACGTCTCGCACTACAACTTCGTTTACCTTCGCGACGCTTGTCCCTGCGCCATGTGTAATGAAGAACGCGACAAGTCTGGACGCAAGCCCGGCGACCCCGTCACCGCCGCTCCCGGCGCGCTGCTGATCTTCAAGCCCAACGCCAAGCCGGTCTCGGCCGAAGGCGTGGGCAAATACGCCATCAAGTTCAGCTGGAACGACGATCACGACTTGGGCATTTATTCGTGGAAGTTTTTGCGCGAAGTCTGCCCGTGTGCAGAATGCAAGAAAGCGCGAGCTTGAGAATAGTCGTCCAATCGACCCCGTCCATGCACCAGCCTGGCCTACATCGTCAGCGCCCAGTTGTCAGTGCTGAGATACTTTTCCACATAGTCGTAAGAGAGATATCCATATCCATGTTCCCCCCAGGCCGCTCCCCAGCTCGATTCGAACTTTAGAAGTTTCTTCTGGTCGTCGTAGCCCACGACGCAGATGGGGTAGCCCCCTACCACCCGGTCAATTGTGCCAGGCATCGGCACAATTCCATCCGACTTGGTCCGAAAGATTGATTGGTACGCCGTGATTCCCAGCGACTACTGGAGCGCTGCCTATAGCGGACTTGATTTCTGCCAGATTGCTAAGGCGCACGACCTTGGCAGCACGGTAGTGCTTTGCGCCATCAACGCCGGCTGGCGGACGACTGGCATACTGCCCTGCAACATAGGGCCAAACCGCGTCGGCGACGACACCTTTTTCCTTCGCCACCAGCACTGCGTCGGTTATGGTCGATCCGACGTCCTGTGTCTCCGCGTGTTCCCGTTCGCGGGCCGCGTAGTAGAGAAATCTCGGACTCAGCCGAACCTGCTGACCGAGATTCTTGCGGACCTGATACTCCAGCGCAGCCGCGACCGCGAATGCGGTGGAACTCCCCTCTTGTCCCTGATCGCGCGCGGGCAGCATGTCCGCCGTGTAGTCGACCGTGCCCGATGTTGCAGGTGCCGCTGGTGCAGCCGACCCGCCACCGGGGGCCCCCAGCGGCTGGGTGGCAATCACGATCTGCTGGCGGACGTACGTTCTCTCCTCCTGCACCATGCCCATGATCTGCGTATGCACCTCGGCCTGTAGAACTTTATCCATGCGCTCTTGCATACTGGTCTTCAAGGCGTCGTCGGCCAGCTTTCTGGCGTACTCGTCGAGAGATTTGAAGCCCAAAATTCCCGCCACGATGGCGGCAATTCCGCCTAGAGTCAGCATCGCCGTGAATTGCTTTCGGGCCTTCTCATAGACCCGCTGCGCCATCAGGTCTTCTTCCAACTCTTTGTACTGCTCCAGCTTCTCGCGCAGCTCAGCATTCTGTTTGCGAAGATCATCAGTTCCAGAAGCTTCGTCAGCCATATTCTTCTCCCAGCGAACTGCCTGCAAATACTGTCGGACGATAGCACGAAATCTTTCGTTTCGCACCGCGCGAGCGCGCCCCGGCGAACTGGCGAACGCACGGCGACCATCTTCCCTGTAAAATCAAATCACCGACTCCGGAGCCACTTCCGCATTGTCTTTTCTTGACCAACTGAACCCGCAGCAGCGCGAGGCCGTCGAAACTACCGAAGGCCCGGTGCTGATACTTGCCGGTGCGGGCAGCGGCAAGACGCGCGTCATTACCTACCGCATCGCCTATCTGATCGAGCACAAGGGCGTTATGCCGGAGTCTATTCTGGCGATGACCTTTACCAACAAAGCAGCCGCCGAAATGGGCGAGCGCGTGGAAAAACTGGTGGGCGGACTGAGCATCGCCAAGCCGGCGATCTCGACTTTCCATTCGTTCTGCGTGCGCGTGCTGCGCCGCGACATTGAAGCCCTGCGCATTCCATCGACTGTGCCCAGCCAGCCGCCGATCGGCCATACCAAGAACTTTGTCATCTACGACGAATCCGACCAGCAAGCCGTGGTCAAGAGTGTGATGAAGCGTCTCGGCCTCGACGACAAGCAACTCACGCCGCGCACCGTGCTCTCGCGCATTTCGTGGGCGAAGAATCACATGCTCGACCCGCAGGAACTCTACCTGCAGTCGGCCGATCCCAAGACTGAGCGCATTGCCCACTTGTACGAGGAGTACCGCAAAGAACTGCGCAAGGCCAACGCCCTCGACTTCGACGATCTGCTGCTCGAAGCTGTTCGTCTGCTGAAGTCCGCGGCGCAGGTGCGCGAGTACTACAATCGCCGCTTCCAATATCTGCTGATCGACGAATATCAGGACACGAATCGGCCGCAGTACGAACTCATGCGCATGCTGGCGGGAGAGCGCCACAATGTGTGCGCCGTGGGCGACGAAGACCAGTCGATCTATTCCTGGCGCGGCGCCGACATCCGCAACATTCTCGAGTTTGAGCAGGATTTCCCCGAGGCCAAAATCGTCCGTCTCGAGCAGAACTACCGCTCCACGCAAAACATTTTGCAGGCAGCGTCGGCCGTGGTCGCGAACAACATCCGGCGCAAAGGCAAGAACCTGTGGACCGCGCGGCAGGGCGGCACGAAGATCGGATACTACGAAGCCCCCGACGGCGAGAACGAGGCCCTGTTCGCCGCCGACCTTATCGCCAAGTATCTGCGCGAAGCGGGCGCTCGAACGGAAAGCGAGCGCGGCGAGACTCCGCGCGCCGCCGTGCTCTACCGCACCAACTCGCAGTCGCGCTTATTTGAAGAGGCCATGCGCCGCTACGGCCTCAAGTACAAAGTGGTCGGCGGATTCTCGTTTTACGAGCGCTCCGAAATCAAAGACATGATCTCGTACCTCAAGGTGATCCACAATCCGGACGATTCGATTTCCCTGTTGCGCGTGATCAACACGCCGACTCGCGGCATCGGCAAGGGCACGATCGACACGCTGGAAAACCTCGCCCTCGAAACAGGATTGTCGCTGTGGGGCGCGATCGGAGAGGCCATTCGCCGCCAACTCTTGCCGCCGCGAGCCCTGACATCGTTGAAAAATTTCCAGCAGCTGATCGAAGACGCCCGCGCGATGCTGGCAGGAACGTTCGTGGAGGAGTTGGAAGGAGGTGAAAGTGTGGGCGCGGGCGACTCGCCCGCGCAGGCAGCAGAATCAGCAGAGGTGCGACGACCGGAGGCAATCGAGTACCTCGCGGCGCAAGCTTCCGATAACGAATCGCAGCCCGAGGATGCCACGGCCTTCGATCCCACAGAATTCGGAAATTTCTCGTTCGACTTCGGCCCCGCCGAAAAGGCCGGCACTTCGGAAACTGCCGACATTCAGCCCGCCGAACTTCGGCAGGCAGAGCCACCGACCAGGCCGCCCGAACCCCAGATTGATTCGACGCCCGACTCATTTCCCGCTCCCACCATCAGCACCGCCGACATCCTGAAATTCCTGATTGACCGCACCGGCTACATCAAGCTGCTCGAAGAGGAAGACACGCCCGAGGCGTTCTCTCGCATCGAAAACCTGCGCGAACTGGTCAACGCCGCCATGGACTCGCGCGACCGCGCCGAAACGCTCGACCAGTTCCTCGACCACGCCGCGCTCGTTGCCGACGCAGACGACTACGACGAGCGTGCGCAGATCACGCTCATGAGCCTGCACGCCGCCAAAGGCCTGGAGTTTCCCCTGGTCTTTCTCAGCGGCTTGGAAGAAGGATTGTTTCCGCATTCGCGCACGATGCTCGTGCCCGAGGACATCGAAGAAGAACGCCGCCTCTGTTACGTCGGCATGACCCGCGCTATGGACCAACTCATTTTGACCCGCGCCGTCTACCGCCGGCGCTACGGCACGGACCTGCCCGAAGCGAGTGTCCCGTCGAGATTTCTGGAAGAAGTCCCCGCCCCCCTGCTGGAAGAACTGGGAACCAGGCGTGCTCGTGTTGGGGCGGCCAATTCGGGGACGACTCATGTGGGGACGGGCGCATTCGCCCGTCCAGCGGGGCGAAGCCCTGCGGCCGCCGAGAGCACACATTATTCCTACGAAGACGAAGACCAGAGCGCATCCTGGCACGCCGGAGATACGGGCGGAGCCAACGCCCGCGGCTCGAAGCCCACGCTTCCGGCGCGTGCCTACAACTCCATCGAGAACATTGCCGATTTTTTTGCCAGCCGCGGGAAGAAGTTCACAGTCCCGAAGCCGCCGGTGGAAGAGCCCACGGGCAAGCGCGGATTCCGTCCCGGTCAGAAGGTCCGCCACCCGAAATATGGCGAAGGCACGGTCTACCAGCGCGAAGGAGAAGGCGAAGAAGCCAAGATTACGGTACAATTCCCTCGCTTCGGCTTGAAGAAGCTGGTGGAGAAGTACGCCCAGCTGGAACGGGCCTGAGCTGAACAAACCGGATCCGATTCAATTGGTTGCCAGCAGATTTCCAGAGCGGGCCGACAAGTACGTCTGTGATAATTGCGGCGCTGACGTGACTGAGCACCTCCATCAGCACGCGGGTCACTCGGCGCCGCCGTGCGGGCCGACGAGATATGTTTGCGGCTGCGGGAGAACGTATCTGACGGGTGCCGTAGAATGGGATGATCTGGGACCGCGTGAGAGGCGGAAGCGATTCATTGATCTTTTCGGTGTCGGTTCCGTTCTCTTTGTTGTGTTTTGGATCTTTGGCATTCCCGCCGGGCTGATCTCTTACTTCCTCTTGCACAATGCGAGAGTGGGGATCGTGGTGGGCGTGGTAGTCGCAGCGGTACCGGGTCTTGTCTTCCCGATTGCTGAAGGAGTGGGCATCCTCCGGTCAATGATGCGGACGAGGTTCCGGACGCCTGTGCGGACTAGAATCGCGAAAGGTTAGCCACGCAGCGGCGACGGAATGCAGCCCGGGGCGTAGGCCGTGGGTCAGGAGCCAGCCAAAGATTTCAGCCCCGAAGGGGCGAAAGAAACACCCCGAGGCGCAAGGCGCCCCGGACAATCCGTACGACAGAAGAGGACATCAACCGTATTCATGGCAAACACATCCAAGCTAACTAAAGAAGAACGCAAGAAAGCCAAACGCACCGCCCGCAAGAAGCGTAAGGCGGAAAAGCCGCTCAAGCCCCGCGACTATCCTCGCGGATCGAAGAAGCCCAAGGTAAAGAAACTGGCTCGCGGTCAGGCTAAGCGGTAAAGGCAGCATTCGGCAGTAAGCACTTGGCATTTGGCCGTTCTGTTTCTTGCGCGCTGCAGGAACCCGACTCGGCTGAATGCCAAGTGCTAATGGCTAGACGCTCGGCTTTCAGGAGACCACAACCGCTTGTCACAACCCACGGAACCCGCTGGCGTCATCCGTACTTCCGATAAACAGATTTTCTGCTGCAAGTCGATCGACAAGCTGATCTCAGAATCCGAACACCCGGAAAACCGGCTCAGCAAATCCCTGGGTCCATGGTCGCTGACGGCGCTCGGCATCGGCGCCATCATCGGCTCCGGAATTTTCATTCTCACCGGCACGGCAGCCGCCGAGAATATTTCCGCGCACCTTCTATCCTGCATGCGCAAGCGCTCGACGTAATCGTAAACTTTGTGCGCACCGGCAGCACGGCGGGAGCGCTCATGCATGGCCGCCCGCCAGCCGGGCCGTCCATTGCCATTTCGTTTCTCCTGGTCGCGATCGCCTGTAGTTTTGCTGGCTTGTGCTACGCCGAACTAGCCTCGATGATTCCCATCGCAGGCAGCGCCTACACGTACTCCTACGCCACACTCGGCGAAATCTTTGCCTGGATCATCGGCTGGGACCTGATTCTCGAATACGTAGTCTCCAACGTCGCGGTCGCGGTTGGCTTTGCCGGCTATACGAAAGCGCAACTGGCGGTGTTTGGCCTCAACTTGCCGGATAAATGGGCGAGTCCGGTCTGGGCCGGCGGCCAATGGACGGGTGCCTATTTCAATCTCCCCGGCTTCCTCATCGTTTTCATTCTCACGCTGCTGCTGGTGCGCGGAGTGAAGGAGTCGGCGGAGACCAATAACATCATGGTGGCGGTCAAAATCGGTGCCATCCTGACCTTCCTGGTCGTCGGTGGAATGCTGGTGAAGCCCGCGAACTGGACGCCCTTCGCGCCTTCTGGCTTCGCCGGAATCGTTACCGGAGGGGCCATCGTTTTCTTTACTTACATCGGATTCGATTCGGTCTCCACCGCCGCCGAGGAATCGCGCAATCCGCAAAAAGATTTGCCCTTCGGCATCATCATGTCGCTGGTGGTCTGCACCCTGCTCTATGTCGGCGTTGCCGTCGTGCTGCTCGGCATGATGAAGTACACGACCTTTGTGTCCGGTGCGGCCGCCGAAGCGCCCGTGGCCTACGCGATGAAGTATCTGGGCGTGCACCCGTTCTTCCGCTCGGTCATCGTGATCGGAGCGCTGACGGGCATGATCTCTTCGTTGCTCGTGTTTCAGTACGGGCAGGCA
>Ga0116223_10000064_pt1 | contig 131070 bp, 89 predicted proteins | sample Sb_taG_3_FD_90092 | JGI IMG/M metagenome (GOLD analysis project Ga0116223, IMG submission 90092) | Peat soil microbial communities from Weissenstadt, Germany - Sb_50d_a_PC metaG | ecosystem: Environmental > Terrestrial > Soil > Wetlands > Peat | place: Germany: Weissenstadt | collected 2010-09-21 | reverse complement strand
GTATCTGACAAAACGAATCCCACTTCACGAAAGACTCGCCATGAGGATCGAGGCGCAGTTCTTCAATGTGTTCAATCATCCCAACTTTGGACTGCCCAGCCTGGTCTTGGCCGGCGTTCCGGGGAACCCCTCTACGCAAGCAGGATTTGGATCCCTCACCTATACCACATCGCCGCCCACTGGCTTGCTGGGCGTGGGATTGGGTGGCGATAGCAGCCCACGCATGGTCGCCGTGCAAGTGAAACTGGAATTCTGAGGATTACTTTGGGACGAGGCCAAGGAGCACCGCACTGGTAATGGAAGCGCAGCGACCAAGCGGCCAGAGTTCGTGTTGAATACACCTAGTTGAGCCGGTGTCGTGCGGCAGTGAACGACCGATGATCGGGCTAATCCAGTGCCATTGGAAAGTTGGCCTCAAAAGCTCAAAGGCCAGCGGGTAATGGAGTGCGTGCTGCGATTTGATGACGGCAACCTGCTTCAAGACACGGCAGGTTCCCCGTCTTGCTTTCACTGGCCTCCGCTGCACCGAGTGCGTCGCTCGAAGTACTAGTCCCCGCCTTCCTCGGACCTGCTGCAAGAATGATGTGACTAAACCTGCAGTTTCCATAATCCGTGAACCTTAGTTCGTTGGGCCTGTCCTTGCCTCTCCAGCAAACAGAGCGCCTTAGTGATGGTCTGCGGTGTCTCTCTGAATCGAAAGGCTAAATCGTCCACTTCTACGATGGCGACTTGCCTCGAATACACAGCTAAGCTCATTCGCCCGTAGTCCATCACCGAGTGGGCGAGTTCCTCAATTTCACGGTTCTGATAACTTCGCCGGCTGTCGCGGACGTGGATGAACCCCTTGGAGAATTCGGCGATTAGTTCAACGATTGCTTCTCGCATACTGTCCACGCGGATACTCCAACAAGGATGCAGTCCATCGTGATTGCTCTTCACCCTCCTGGCTTCGGCAGTTCAGCGCCGACCGCACGGAAGCCAGCCCCTATGCTTGACTCGCGCAACCAATCACGATGATGTCTTCTCGTGCCGCGGGACTTCCGTAGCTCCCCAGTTCTCGATCACGATAAAGCATCAACTTCTTAGCTTGACCCAGGTGTTGCCTGTGCCGAGAACCCTGCCATGTGAGACGCAGTTTTCTCGGGGTGTGCACGGATCAGGTCAAGCACCGCTACCGATGCTCTCATCCGTCAACGCCAGCCCAAGAAGCCCACTGGCCGTTCTTGGCACAGATCTGTCACATTGTGGTTCAGGGACGCCCCTTTTCCCCCAGGAGCACTTCGATTCGATCAAGCATGCGCCGCACCTCGGGATCGCTTGTATCCGCGCTCCGCAGAAGTAACTCCTTCGCGGTCTCTGCACTTAGTCGTTTGAACCCGGGTGCAACATAAGGCTTGCGATCCTCACTCCGCTGACCGCTTGTCATCGTCTTGCTAGCATCGGTCGATTTCATATTGAATCGCCTCCTTACAACTTTTTCGAACGCCTAAAAGTCGTCTCGCTACACAACAGCGTGCGATGTTGGTAACCCAAGTCACGTCTTCTCGCTACCATTAGCTATTAGGCGGTTGACGGTGAGCATATCGTTGGAGCTAACAAAAAGAAGAATTGGAGTTATTCGTCGGCGTTCCGACGAAGCGACAGTTATAGCTCATTGCCTGCAATGGCCAGCACCGGCAGGCAACTTCAGGGGTCAGTCGGCTCGATGTACGCGCTTACCGGGAAGGCACTTTCGCACCTGCTCTGCGTCGGCATACCGACGACAGAATCGGATCGTGAGAGGATCAAGTCAAGAACATGGAACCGGGGAAATCGATTCGGGAGTTGTGTGATGAGCGCCTAATCAAACCGAGCGACATCGAGCGTATTACAAGGAGCCTTGCTGACGCAAAGCAGAATACTGACTTTTATGTTTCACACTCGACCTCGGCCGATATCGAAGCAGGTTCGATTCCGGGCATTCATAAACTCTTCAGTCTGGCGATTTCTCTCAGGGTTCCTTTGAACGAACTTTTGTTGCTATTTGGCGTCGATCCGGAGGAAGTCACGGCTTACGGAGCGGATTCAGAGTTAGACGCTCCCCGGATTCAGGCTCCACCAGCCCGCGAGTCGGCTGTCCGGTTTCAACTTAACTTCGATACGAATTTCAGTGCGCAGGAAACGACCCTGTTGAGACTCCAACCGCAGGACCTTCTGAACCTGCCGCCGGTTCTTCAAACTCGGTTTGATCCTGTGCGTTACCGCTATGCTGTAATCGGGTTCAAAGACGACAACATGGCGGACTTGCTTCCGCCGCGATCACTGGTTGAGATCGACACGGCGCAGAACACGGTGCAAGTATTCGCGTGGCAGACACTCCGGGACCGCCCCATATACCTCGTGTGGCATACCTACGGGCATACCTGCTGCTGGTGTCAAGTTGATGGCAGAGAACTGACACTGCTGCCCCATCCCTTGTCCCGGCATTCGGTGCGCCTGTTCAAGATGCCCAGGGAGGCGACCGTGGTAGGCAGAGTGACAAATGCATGGCTTTCCTTCGAGTCAGGTCGGCATCGGCCCGAGGCCCCGTGAAAAACGTGTGTTGACGGAGGGCCCGTTTCTTCGTCAGGAACACTTCTATGTTCAGCTGAAATAGCGAACAGCATCGAATTGCAACGGTTGCCGGGTGATAGCACGAATCAGAATAGCGAAATCACGGCTGAACCCAAACGAAGACAGGAAGGAAGAAAAACAAGCTACCAACGATGTCGCTCAGTGATTGCGTGTCCCGCTCGCGCATATCCGGCGCTTTCGGATAGAGATTCCTCCCAATCTCTGTCTCCCCACTGCCGTTGTTCGCATGGCACGTAACGCAATGATCCGCCCGGCGATTCCACCCTTGAACCAGCGTCTCCGGAGTCGCAGTTACCGGGTTCTTGAGATCCCTCGCTTTTGTAGGAGTCGCCCAACGCCGTGACTCTTGGACCAAGGACGCCTCCAGAAGACTACTCTCGGTCAAGAGAACGCGTAGTTCTGCGCTTGATTTCGAACCCACGATTTCAACCCACGATTCGCATGTTTCTCACGTCTTCTTAAGGACTTAGGCGGCCACCTGGAGTCACTTAAGTTGTTGAAACTAAAGCTTAAAGTAGCACTGGCCAGGCGGAAGTCTGCGGTCCATTTTTGTCTCCGAATGCTATCATTCTAATTAAGTTACAGTATTGAAAAAGAAGTACTGAGCCCACTGTCCCGACCCATGATTCGGTCGAGCACCGCCAGATAGTCTAGAAACGGACTATGAGTAGCGCGGCTGCCGCTCACGCAGGAGGGCTGGGGATTTGGGTCCCCTCGCACCCATCATTACCGATTCGGCACGATGGGAAGCTTCACTGGAGTGTTTGGCCAGCACCGGCGTGAACGCACCAGCAACAATATCTCCAAATTCCGGGTGCGGTCAGGCCCAACTTCTCCACATCGACCACACATCCGGAATCATCGAGTCGGCCGGAGCGTCTGGGTCGAGCATATAATTGCGCCTACACAATGGCCCTCACCTCTGGCACGAAGCTAGGTCCCTATGAGATTCAATCCCCGCTCGGGGCAGGCGGAATGGGCGAAGTGTATCGCGCTCGTGACACGCGTCTTGAGCGAATCGTTGCGATCAAGATCCTTCCAGCCGCCTTCGCCTCCGATGCCGATCGCCTGCTGCGCTTTCAGCAGGAAGCGCGAGTTCTCAGTGCGCTAAACCATCCCAACCTTCTCGCCATATTTGATGTTGGCAACCAGGACAGCTCTTACTACCTGGTATGTGAATTGCTCGAAGGCGAGACTTTGCGAGAACGTCTCAACGGTGGGCCGCTGGCACTGCGCAAAGCGGTGGACTATGGCGTTCAGATGGCGAATGGGCTGGGCGCGGCGCATGAAAAAGGAATTGTGCACCGCGACTTGAAGCCCGACAACATCTTCATCACAAAAGACGGCCGGGTGAAGATCCTCGATTTTGGCTTAGCGAAATCGACCACCTCGGCGGGCGACAATACGGCCACCATCGCGAGTCCCGCGACAGTTCCGGGAGTTGTTATGGGAACAGTTGGGTACATGTCACCGGAGCAGGTGCGTGGAAAGACGGTTGACCTTCGATCAGATATTTTTAGCTTCGGCGCCATTTTGTACGAAATGGTCGCGGGGCAACGAGCGTTCCAGGGCAACTCCTCGATTGAGACGATGAACGCCATCCTGAAGGAAGATCCTCCTGAGATTTCCACTGCGGCCAAGAACATTTCGCCCGCCATGGAGCGCCTTATTCGACGGTGCATCGAGAAAGCGCCAGAAGAGCGGTTCCAATCGGCGCGCGATCTTGCTTTCGCCTTGGATGCATTGTCTGGAATATCCAGTACTGCCGCCACACCGGCGGCGAGTGTGCAGCCTCGGCGGAAACTGCGCATGGCGGTGCTCTCATCGGCCGTGGTCCTGGTCGTTTTGGCGCTCGGGCTGCTTGCTGGCATGCGATTAAGAACACCCGCACATCCCAACTTTCATCAACTCGTTTTTGGACGTGGATTTATTGAGACTGCCCGCTTTACTCCTGACGGGCAGAGTGTGATTTACGGAGCGGCCTGGAACAACGAGCCATTCCAGATCTTCAGCACCCGGCTGGAAGGACTCGAGTCGCGCTCCTTCGGCCTCCCTTCCGGCAACATTCTGGGCATGGCGTCGAACGGCCAAATGGCGCTTGGCCTTGGATGGCGCCACACGTTCAACTGGATGACGGAAGGGACTTTGGCCGAAGCGTCCTTGAGCGGAGGAGCGGCCCGACCAGTGCTGGAGAAAGTCTGCGATGGCGACATTTCACGCGATGGAAGCCAATTCGCCGTGGTTCGCTGCGTTGGCTCCGAACAAACCCTGGAGTTCCCAGTCGGCAAGGTGCTTTACCGCACCAACGGATATATCAGTCACGTGCGCATTGCGCCACAAGGCGATGTCATTGCCTTCTGTGATCATCCGGTCCTCGGCGATGACCGGGGCTTCGTCGCCATCGTTGATCTTGAAGGCAAGTTGACCCGGCTTACCCAACAGTGGAGTTCGCTTCGTGGGCTGGCGTGGATCCCTTCCGGGCGCGAGGTCTGGTTTACCGCCAGCGAAAAGGAAGACGCACAGATTTTGTTGGCGGTGAGCCGCACCGGAGCCTTGCGCATCATCCACTCGTCTCCATCGTACATGTGGCTGCAGGATATTAGTGCAGACGGCAAAGTGCTTCTTGGAGATTCCCAGGAAGGCGGCCTCGTCAGCATTCACCGCTTGGGTGCGGGCCCGGACAAAATCGTGGATCTTCCCAGTGAAAGTACGATTGCCACGGGAATTTCCTACGACGGTTCTGGCATTGCTATGGACGACGGCCGTGCCGGTTCCGGCCAGAATTATGCTGTATACCTGGTGAAAGCAGACGGGTCGCCTCCGGTGCGTCTGGGAGAAGGCTCGTCCATGGGAATATCGCCCGATGGGAGGTGGATTGCTGCTTTCCTGCCGACAAATTCCAACTTTCGATTGATTCCCACCGGCGCCGGAGAAACTCGTATTTTCAATCTAGGGCCAGTGCGGACGCTCGATTATTACGGCAGTTGGGTTCGAGACAGCTCCAAGTTCGCGTTCCCGGGAGAAGAACCGGGAAAACGTGCCAGAACCTACCTGGTAGATATCAAGACGGGCCGAGCGACAGCAGTGACACCAGAAGGAACCTCGGATCCCTTGATTTCGCCTGACGGAAAAACCGTAGTAGCGCGCGATGCCACTCAAACGTTCCAGCTGTATCCAGTGGGCGGAGGCGAACCGCAGCCTGTGAAGGGTCTTAGCGATGGTGAAGTTCCCATTCAATGGGACGACTTTGGCACGAAATTATACGTTTGGGACCGCACCTTTCCCGCACATATATTCCTGTTGGATTTGAAAACCGGCTCGCGTCAGCCTTGGACAACCCTTGTTCCGCCCGACTCAGCCGGGGTGCTCTACGGTAACATTGTGATGACGCCTGATGGAAAAACATCTGTCTATCGCTACCGTCGAGCTATGACAACTCTTTATCTCGCTGATGGACTGAAGTAATCTCCACGCACGCCTCGCCGCCTCGCACGGACTATTTCAGCTCGCGAACAGCTTTCGCGTAATCGTCCAAACATGACCTCACCTCGCGTCTCGCAAGAGATCTGAATCCGAGAGTGCTTTTGGAAAGGCCTTCAAACGCGTTATAGGGTCTTCGCCAAGACAATACAGCTTCGGAAGCCGTCCAATCTTGTCTTCCGCCCAGAGCACACAAGATTGGTCTGCCGAGGTCAAATAGCTTGCTTCGGACGTCGCTGCCTTGGCGGGCTGGCACTTGTGTGGCAGAGTTACCCGGTCATTCACACATAGTCGAACAGTGTCATGAAGCCAAAATCCATGTGCAGTTGCTGGTGGCAGTGGAATAGCGTCAGCCCTGGGTTGTCGGCAATGAAGTCGATTTCCGCCTCCTGGTAGCCGCCCAGCATTACCACATCTTTGAGAATTCCTGATATGGACTTTCCAGCGATCTTTGTGAGTTCGAAGCTATGGCGGTGCAGATGGATTGGGTGGATGTCATCGCTGGCATTGCGCACGCGAATTCGATAGCGCTTTCCTTCTTTCAAATGAAATGCGGCGGGAGCCATTTCCTTGCTCATCGGGTAGGCCACGCCGTTGATCGTCCACCGGTTGAAGCCCTCTTCGGCGGCGTTATCTTTTGCAAAGATCATTTCGAAAGTTTCGTCCGGCGGCGCAGCACTTGCGCCCGCCTTCGCGAATAAGCCGTAGTTCCAGTGCGGGGGCGGCGTTGCAATCCATTGCGCCTTGCCCTTGGACCCCGCGTATTCGATGACGATCCCCATGCCGTGCTGCCGATCGTCATCCGCCAGGTCGCCCATGATCCAGACGCCGGGGTGTTTCATTTCAACAATGGCAGAGACGCGCTCCGCAGTGCCCAGCCAGAGCACGGGAACCGTAGCTGGATTGGGCACAGGATTTCCGTCCAGCGCCACGACGTGGAAGAAGTGACCCGGTAGAGCAAGGCTACGAATTTCAGTAGCGCTTCCGTTCAACACATGGAACAGGACTCGCTCGCCCTGCTTCACACGGATGGGATCTCCGTGGTGCAGCATCCGACCATTGATCGTAAAAGAGCCGTAGCCGACTTCGTATCCGTGCGGCATGCCTTTGGCGAGGGAAGCCTTCATGGCTGACTCGCCTTGCTCTTCGAGCGCCTTGACCTTGGTTGGCGGCAGGAAGTCCTGGGCCATGTCTCCCCCACGGCTGAAAGATGGCTCGAACTCTTTCAGCACGAGGAACACTTCGCGGTCATAGTTGCCTGGCTCGTACTTTGGTTCGATATAAACAGGACCAACCTCACCGCCGTACTGGCCCGCGCAGAGATTCGCTCCTGCTCGATTATGCGTGTGATAGAAACGAAAGCCTGCGGGTCGCGGAGTGAACACGATTCTGCGTTTGCCATTTGCTCGAATAAATGGCGTGCCCTCCTCAGCGGCTCCATCAACGTCAACCGGCACCACCTGGCCGTGCCAATGCAGTTGCTCTGCGACATCCGTGTCGTTATGCACATCTACTGTGACCTGCTGGCCTTCTTTGAAGCGAAGGAGTGGCCCCGGAAATTGCTCGTTGTAGGTGGTCACGGAAATGATCCGATTGGGTGCAATCTCCACGGGAGTTGTCTTGATGTGCAACATGTAATCAGGAGAACCGGATTCCGACGAAGTACCAGGTGAGTCGTTGCTCCGCGTTGAAATGCCCGATGCAGCGACGACAGTCCCGGCGGGCAGGAGAACCGCTCCTGTTGTCAGAGCGGCTACTTTTAGAAATTTGCGTCTGGTTTCCGACAATTCCTTCATCGAGCCTCCCTCTCAGCGCTACTTGTGTCGAGCAAGTGTTGCGTCAATGGACCAACTTCCACCACCCACTGAGATGAGAAAAACTAAGCAGCAGAACATGGCGAAATCGGTGCGCGCATCGCTGACCATGTACCAGAAACCTTGGTTGGCGCGAAACAATTCTGGAATCTTTGTCGTCGCAATCGCGGTTGTGATCACGATCAGCAGCGGAATGGACACGAGCCTCGTCCACAAACCCAGGAAGAGTAGGAGGCCGCAGAGGACCTCGAAGGCGCCGACAAAATGGACTGTGAGGTAAGGATGCGGAAACCCGATTCTCGTGAAGCGAACCACTCCCATGTTTGGGTCGATGTACTTCAGAATGCCCTGGGTAAAGAAGATCAGCCCGACCGCGATGCGAACCAGCAGCACGCTGCGGGGACCGTCCGTGGGTCTCAGGAGGAATTGAATGATTTTACTCATCACAGGAGAACTCGTTGAAGACGCTTAATATCATATTACCGAACGTCTTGGTCGAAATGCGGCGTAGAGGACTGTTCGCACCAACTAATGATGCAGGGCGATGCGCTCGGGTGTGAGGCTCGAAGGTCTTGTGCCCTTCTCATCGCCCGCGCTGCACTCGCAAAGCGAGGGGCTGCGGTACACGTGAAACCTACCGAGATTGTTTGCGAAGGAGGAGAGGATTGATGAAAGTATGTCTCATTGGTCTCGTTCCGATACTGATTGCAGGATTTGCCGTCCAGGTCTGTGGTCAGAAGAACTCGGCACCTCCGGGCACAGTTCCGCTCGTTTTGACTGGAGCGATCCCCTTGCCGAATGTGAAATGGCGCATTGACCATTTCGGTTTAGATCCTGAACACAACCGGCTTTTTGTATCCGCGCTCGGGAATAATACGGAAGAGATCATTGGCATCAGTGCACAGACGGTAATCCACATTATTTCTGGAGTGCCGACCCCACAAGGCGTTGTGTATTCGCCGGAGACGAACAAGCTATTTGTGGGAAGCGACGAGGGCAAGCTGTACATCTACGATGGGGCCACCTTCGACCTGATTAAATCCATTGATTTTGGGGATGACGTGGACAATCTTCGCTATGATGCGGCCGAGAAGCGAGTTTACGTCGGCTACGGAGATGAAAAGACCGGCGCAATCGGACTGGTCGACGCTGCGAGCAATAAGCGGATCGATGAAGAATTCAAACTGGGAGCGCATCCAGAATCTTTCCAGTTGTCAGGTTCAGGCCCAAACATATATGTGAACCTGCCAGACTTAAAACAGATTGCCGTCGTCAATCGCCGCACGCATTCGATCGCCCGTTGGCCGATAAACTTCGAGAGCAATTTTCCGATGGCTTTGGATGAGCCCGATCATCGCCTGTTCGTCGCGACGCGGACGCCGCCTCAACTAGCAGTGTTTGAAACCAACTCAGGCCGATTGGTTGCTACGCTTCCGGCCGTTCAAGATGCGGACGATCTGTATTACGACTTCGACCGCAAGCGCGTGTACATCCCCGGCGGAGAAGGCTACATCAGCGTGTTCCAGCAGAGCGATGCCGATCACTACAGGCTTCTCGCCAAGATCCCGTCCGCCCTGGGCGCACGCACTGCCGGATACTTCGGAAAGGGCAGAAAAGGATTTGACCGCTTCTACCTCGCCGTCCCTGCTCGCGCCGACCACGGCGCCGAGGTGTGGATCTATACGGTATAGGACTAGCGCGACAAAGGACACGCGGGCCATCGATGTTGTCCCTGGCCTCGCTGCGCTGACAGCGGAATGAACAGTCCAGGCGATGGCGACAGTTCCGCTGGGAGGAGCAACGAAGCTTCTCTAGCGCTGTATACCTTTAGTCACTAGTCCGCGTGTTTCAGGTCACATACTGCCATTAGCAAATCTACTAGTCTCGCTAATATTTCCCGGAGGTCGCTATGCGGCGGCTCGCGTTGGTCCTTGCCTGCTTCTCCGTTCTACTGTTGCCTTTCGCTCCGACGCTTTCCGCCAAGAACAAGCCTAAGACGGCCACCTCGGACAAGATCCGACAGGACTTCAGCAAGTTCGCGGACATCCCCGGCGCGGAGAAAGTTGGGGGGGAGCAGTGCGCTGCTTGCCATGCCGATCTCTCGAAGACCTACCGCCGGAGCGGACACGCGATGCAGGAAGTTGCCTGCGAACAGTGCCACGGGGCGGGCAGTCTGCATGTTGCGGCAGGCGGGTATTCGACCGAATCGAAAGATAAAATCATCAGCTTCCGCGACCGTTCCGCCGAACAAGCGAACGGGGTATGCCTAACCTGCCACGCGAAATCCGATCATGTTCGGAACTGGTTTTCCGGGGCACACGCGGCACAGGACATCAAGTGCAGCGACTGCCACACAATTCACGGTGAGGTCCGCGGCAAGGCGGGTTTGGAATTCCAAGGTGAGGCTTCTGGCGTCCCGAGAGTGATCGATTCTCGCTGCCAACAAAATGAGAACTGCCTACGGTGTCACAAGAAGCAGAATGCCCAAGCCGACCTTCCTTACCACCACCCGATCCGCGAAGGCAAGATGACCTGCGTCGATTGCCACGATCCCCATGGCGGCAGCGCGGGCAACAATCTGAAATTGGCCAACACCAACGAACTTTGTTTCAGCTGCCACGCCGAATATCAGGGGCCGTTCACCTTCCAACACGCTCCGGTCAACGAGAGCTGTCTCAAGTGCCACTCCGCCCACGGCTCGCCGAACCAGAACCTGCTCGCCATGAGCCAACCTGCGCTCTGCCTGCAGTGTCATTCCGCGCACCACAACGGAGCGAGTCTGCCTTTGGTAGACCGTTGTACCAATTGCCATAACGCAATTCATGGAAGTGATATCCCGTCGGCAACTGGCGGAAGTAAGTTCATCGACAAGTAGGACCCCCGTCCGTCAGCACTGGTTCGGGCAAGGAGTCACGCAATGAATCGGATTCCCGCACTCCTCATAGTTGCACTCATAGTTGCGGCATCGACATACTCGGCTCAAGCTCAACAACCCAGCCCAAGCGCTCCCCAACCGGCCGAGAATGTTCCCGAAGTCAACTATCACGTTACCGTTATGCTGCCACAATACCGCTTCCTCGACACCAGCGGATACGGCGGCCGGGTGAGCGAGTACGACTCCTTGCAACAATCGCTGGGCGGTGATTTGTCCTTTGACTACGTCAGCATTCCGCAACACATGACCATTAAGTCCACTTGGGATGTCATAAGCCGGGACGACTACGACTTGAAGTCGCGAGTCACTTTCGGCAAATGGCTTGATTTCACGCTCGACAATCGCAGCTTTATCCGCCACCTCGATGACAACTCCTATTTCGGAGCCTCTGTGATTTCGCCGGACATTATTCGCATCGACACGATCTCTCCGGATTCCTTGCTGGGGATCCGGCGCAGGATGAACGGCGCCGCCGTCAAGGTGCAGTTGCCCAAAATACCGGTGAAATTGTTTGTCAAAGGCGGTTGGCAGGCGCGAGATGGCAACAGCCAGATGCAGTATTTCGACATGGGTGGGAACGGAACGCTGACCGACACTGGATGCGATAACTGTCACTCCGCTTCGCAGTACCGAACCTACAACTACACGACGCGGAACATAGCGGGCGGTGCGGAAGTCAAATTAGGAAGTCTTCTGAAGCTCGTCTATCAGCATGAATTTCGCAGCTTTAACGACCGTATGCAGAATCCGACGGACATCTACGGAACTTCTGATCCCAACGCTGACAACCCGCCCGCGAACATTCCTCTTACGCCGGCCGGCTACTACGTTCACAGCGTGTTGCCCAGCCATCAGACGCAGGCCGATTCGTTGCAGATTACGATGGCGGTGGCGCACCACGTCACCTTGAACGGTGATGTGAGCTATGCGCGGACCAACAGCCTGTTTACCCAGTCCGACCCGCGGGTGCTGCTCACGGGCGGTCATTCCCAAAACTCTTTCAACGCCGACGCAACATTGACATGGAATCCGGTCTCCGAACTGCGGGTGGTGGCTGACTTTCATCAGCAGAATCTAGTGAACGAGTTTGTCTCCTCGTATTCCCTCGCTGACCCAACCGTGTTTTCCGTTTTTGGTAACCCGTCTCTGCACAGGCACTGGGCTGGTCTCAAGCTGGCTTACCGCGTGTCAAAACAGTTCGACGTGGAGTCGTACTTCAAGCGCATGAATATTACGCGGTCAAATGCAGGACTGTGGCCGCAGTTCTCTTCGCCTGACAATACGGATCCCCTCTACATCGTGCCTGTCAGTTTCAGCAACACTGCGGGTGCGGCCTTGCATTTTCACACCGCGGAATTGTGGAACGCCAGAGTCGGCTATGAGTGGACCGGCACCCACGATCCCGGTTATGTCACGGACCCGCACACCAATCACCGCGTGTTTGGCGACGTCTCCATTACTCCGGTTCACTGGTTCACGATCGGCAACGACGGCAGTATGATTCTGCAGCAGTCGTTCCCGGTGATACAGCGTAGCAACCACCTTTACACCGACACCACGTTCCTGACGATCAAGCCGGTCCCACAGTGGAGCATTGGGGCTGGATATACCTACTTGCAAGACAATCTGCGGACCGATATGCAGCTCGCCAACGACTCCGCCGTCGGCGTCTATACCCAGCCGCTAGTGCCTTATAAAGAGCTCAGCCAGACCTTTTCTATTCACTCTGCCTATGAACTCAAGAAGCATCTGGGGCTCAGTCTAAACTTCGCGCGATCACTGGCCCACAGCGGCTGGCGCCCTGACCTCAATCCGGCGAACTATCCCAACTTCCCAGGAGCTGTTTCTGTTGCTGGCTACCCTTCGGAAGCTGCCTTCGCCGCGGCTTTTGCCGGAGCACTCGGCACCGGCGCGGGTCCAGTCTCCCAGGTCAACGTGCCGCAAACTCTTGTCGGAGCAACCGGCAATTACCACCTTCGCGCCGGATTCGATGGAGGTCTCCGGTTCAACTACGGAAGCTACACCGATAACACGATCTGGAATTCGCCAAACTATCGTCCGAACGTGAACGGAAAGCTACAGTCCTATTCAGTCTTCTTCGGACGAGTCTGGTAGCGTCGCCCACTTAAGAACAGGTTTTTCGTTCCACAACACCTAGTCGGTGCTATTCGTTGACGCGTACAACACGTGCCGAGCCGGTGACTTCCCGGATCGGACTAGCGGTAAGACCTCCTGCTTGTTGCTGCCGAGCAATTCCATAGCGCGCACTACAGCGGGAACGTAATGGCGCGTTTCTTCCGGCAATGCGCGATCGATCCGCCGGAAATCGCCGTGTCGCGTCCTAGCCACTGCCCGCTGGACGACCTGCTCTCCTGCATTGTAGGCCGCAAACGCCAACCGCCAATCACCGAATCTCTGATACAGGTCGTGCAAGTAGCGAGCAGCTGCAACCGTGGATTTCGCGACTTCGATCCGTTCATCACGGTCGGCGGTCACTGCCAGCCCGTAGCGCCGCGCGGTGTCCGGCATGAACTGCCAGATACCGCGTGCGCCTTTGAGGGAGAGCGCGGTCGGCTGCCCAGCGCTTTCTACGAACACGAGGGCAGCAATCTCGTCTGGAATACCTTGTTCGTGCAAAATGGCCGTCAACACTGGTCTGAGTTTCGTCACTCTCGCGACGGCGCGACGGACGGCTTCATCGTTGCCGTTCCAATATTGTTCAGCGAACTGGTGCAGTGCCTTCGCATCCGGCGGCGCTGGAGTCACGGCATTAACTTCAGCAACTTGGCTGCTCGCTGCGGCCTCTCGCATGACATTGGCCAAAGCCGAATCAGCTGCACTGTCTAAGGCCTGGCGGTAGACCGCAAAATCATCTCCAACCGAAGCCGCTGGGACGCTGTAATGCGCCGTCTGCGGCCAGGCGGAGACGGCGAGTGCAACCTGGACGACCGCCATTCCGAGTTGCTGAGTCCACCTAGCCATGTACCGGCTCCTGCACGTTTGGTTCGAGGGGCATGGGGTCTTGCTGTTTCAGTTTCGGCCTTACCTCGAAGTTCCATTTCCAGATTGCGAATACCGGCGGATAAATAATCAGTTCCATCAGAAACGAAGTAATGATTCCGCCGATCATGGGAGCAGCAATCCGCTTCATCACGTCACCGCCAGATCCCACCGACCACATAATGGGAAGCAATCCAAACAACATGCAGGCGACCGTCATCACCTTGGGTCGCAGACGTTTGACAGCCCCTACCACGATGGCTTCCCGCAGATCATCCCAGGTGTTCATCTGGCCCTTGCTGATGGCATCGTGATACGCGAGGTCGAGATACAACAGCATGAAGACGGCCGTTTCCGCATCCACCCCTAGCAGCGCGATCAGTCCAACCCACACTGCAATGCTCATGTTGTAGTTCAGTAAATACAGGAACCAGATCGCACCAATCGCTGAGAACGGCACAGCGAGGAGGATGATGAAAGTCTTCACCGTGGACTTCGTATTGAAGTACAGCAGCAGGAACACGATGAAAAGTGTGATCGGTACCACGAGCTTCAACCGCTCTTTCACACGCTCCATCGCCTCGTACTGGCCACTCCAGACCAGCTGATATCCGGCAGGCACGCTGACCTTTTCCGCTACGACCTTCTTCGCGTCGGTGACATAGCCGCCGATGTCGCGCCCCGAGACATCGACGTAGACATATCCGCTGAGCCGGCCATTCTCATCGCGGATCATTCCTGGACCGGTCTTTAACGAGATGCCGGCAATCTGTCCTAACGGGATCTGCGCACCGGAAGGGGTGTTGACCAGCACCCTCTGCAACGAGTCGATGTCGCTCCGGTAGTCACGCAGGTAGCGGACGTTGACTGAGTACCGCTCGCGGCCCTCAATCGTTGTGGTTACCGGTTCACCGCCCACGGCCGACATCAGGACGTCATTGGCATCGTCCACAGTCAGTCCGTATCGTGCGAGCTGATCGCGTTTGAGATCGAAATCCAGAAAATACCCACCGGTCGTCCGTTCAGCAAACACGCTTGTGGTGCCGGGGATGTCTTTCAGCGCCATCTCGATTTGTCCGCCGACTTTTTCGATTTCGCTCAAGTCAGAACCAAGTACCTTGATTCCGAGCGGCGTGCGCACACCCGTAGTCAGCATGTCGATCCGCGCTTTGATCGGCATGGTCCAGGCATTCGCTAACCCCGGCATCGTGAGGGCGTCGTTAAGGCCACCTTGACCATAGATAAGCTCCTGAGTAGTCATGTGGTCGGGCCAGAAGCGACCGAGTATGCCCTGCAACCAGTGGGGAGCCCACTTCGAGTACCAGCGTTCACGCTTCGGCCAGTCCGTTTGGGGTTTTAGCGTAATGACGGTTTCCATCATCGAGTAGGGCGCAGGATCGGTGGCACTCTCCACACGCCCGGCCTTACCGAATACACGGTCGACCTCCGGGAAGCTCTTGATGATTTTGTCTTGTACCTGAAGCAACCGTGCCGCTTCCGTTACGGACATGCCGGGTAAGGTCGTCGGCATGTAAAGTAGCGTTCCTTCATCGAGCGGGGGCATGAACTCGGAGCCGAGTCTGAAGAACACCGGCACGGTCAGCGCCATGGCAATGACAGCAGCGGCGATCGTCTTCCACCTGTGCTCCAGCACAAATTCCACGACGGGGTGGTAGAGCTTCATCAGTGGCCGGCTTATGGGGTGATTGTCTTCGCTGTGGATCGTGCCCACGAGCACGCTGTTTACGCCTGCTGCCAGCCACTGCGGACGGAACTTGAACTTATCCATGCGAGTGAATAACAGTCGCATGGCGGGATCGAGTGTGATGGCCAGCACGCCCGCGATCGCCATGGCAAAAGTTTTGGTGAATGCCAGAGGCTTGAACAGGCGGCCTTCTTGCGCTTCAAGCGCGAACACCGGCAGGAAAGCGACGGCAATGACGAGCAGCGCGAAGAAGCTGGCTCCCCCGACTTCCTTTACCGCCGAGATCACGACCTCGTGATAGTCCCCAGGCCGGCCTTCGGCATTCCAGTGCTCAAGCTTCTTATGCGTCTGCTCGACAACTACGATGGCCGCATCAATCATGGCTCCGATGGCGATAGCAATTCCGCCGAGCGACATGATATTGGCGCTCATGCCGCTCATCTGAATGGGAATAAACGCCAGGATCACGGTGACCGGAATCGTAATGATCGGAATGAAGGCACTGGGGAAGTGCCACAAAAAGATCATGATCACGAGGCTGACGATGACCAGTTCTTCAATGAGTGTGTGCTTCAGGTTATCGACGGAACGGTCGATCAAGTCGGAACGGTCATAGGTGTTGACGATCTTCAGACTCTTGGGCAGTGTGGGCTCAATTTCGGTAATCCTTTGCTTCACCCTCTCAATAACCTTTTGCGCATCCTCGCCAAACCGCATGATGACGACACCGCCGACCGCTTCCCCCTGTCCATCCAGTTCACCAACACCACGCCGCATGTCGGGGCCAAAGGTCACGGTAGCAATGTCCTTCACCAGCACAGGCGTGCCAGTCTGCGGGTTCGACATGACGACGATGTTGCCGATGTCGTCGAGCGATTTGATGTATCCGCGTCCTCGCACCATATATTCGCGACCGGCCATTTCGACCAACCGGGCGCCGACATCGTTGTTGCTCTTCCCAATGGCGTCCACAACCATGTTGATCGGGATCTTGTAGCCAAGCAGTTTGTTGGGATCGATATTGACCTGGTACTGTCGAACAAAGCCGCCCAGCGGTGCCACTTCGGCGACACCGGGCACGGATTGCAGCGCGTAGCGCAAATACCAATCCTGGTAGCTCCGTATCTTCTCGATGCTGTATTGCCCAGTGGTATCGACCAGAGCGTACTGATACACCCAGCCGACAGCGGTCGCATCCTTTGCCAACTCAACGCTGACGCCTTTCGGCAGGCGTGGAACAACGGAATTCAGATACTCAAGTGTGCGCGAGCGCGCCCAGTAAATATCAGTGCCTTCTTCGAAAATGATGTACACGTAGGAGTAACCGAAGTCCGAGAAGCCGCGGATATCTTTCACCTTCGGCAAGCCCAGTAATGCCGATGTGATGGGATAGGTCACCTGATCTTCCATGATGTCTGGGCTGCGGTCCCACCTGGAGTACACAATCACTTGCGTGTCCGACAGGTCGGGAATTGCATCCAGCTTCGTGTTCTTCATCGAATGCACGCCAACGAGCACGCCCACGCCGATGAAGAGAAAGACGAGAAACTTGTTTTTCGCGCAGACATCGATAATTCGGTTGATCATTGCTGGGCCTCCGCCAGCACTTCAGGTAGGCTCCGCAGAACACCACCGTTCTGTGCCACAAATGCTTCGGCTGCCATCCGCTCACTGAATGCGAAGGTGCCAGGCGAGCAGCGATCGAACGCCAACTGTTCCATGTGCTTGGATTCGTCCATCTTGGACATGTCGTGTTCGCAGGCGATTACGCGGCTATCCTCGACGAACCACGCCCCTTCTGGGCTCACCATCTTTCCCGTGGGATAGTCCGTCACTGCGATCAGCCGCAGGGGCTTTTTCTCCTGTCGGGCTTCCGTCACCGCACAATGCGTGCAGCAGACGTTGCGTCGCCTCCCACCGACTTCCGCCACGACATGCGCTTTCGGATTAATGTGACGTTGGCAGAATCCGCACTCAGTCTGCGCGCGCTGGTTCATCAGCACGTAGCCGCCCGCGAAGAGTCCGGCGATTACGATCACGACCAATGCAGAATAGATAGAAGCCTTCTTAGCCATTTCAATCTCCTTAGTGCTGCATCCCGGCCATCGCGCTCTTCAGACGACTCTCGGAATCGATCAGGAAGTTTCCAGAGGTCACGATGGTCTCCCCTGCGTTCAGGCCTGACAGAACGACGACGTTGCCTTCGAGCTTCGCACCCATCTGGATCACGCGCGGTTCGAACACGCCGCCATCGTGGACCACAAACACATACTGCTTGTCCCCGGAATCCATGATCGCTTCCTGCGATATCACAATCTGCTTGCCGTAGTTGATCTTCAACTGCACGTTGGCGAACATTTGCGGCTTCAGTTCGAAGTTTGGGTTCGCAAACTCGATGCGCGCTTTTACCGTATGGGAAACGGGATCGACGGTTGGGTAGATGTAGGTAATTTTCCCGGTATAGGTCTTGCCGGCGTAGTAGCTCAGTTCCATGTCCGCCGTCTGGCCCACTTTCACAAACGGCACTTCGTACTCGTACACGTCTGCATTCACCCAGATCGTGGAAAGATCGCTGATGTCATACAAATCCATATCGGGAGTGACGGCGGTCTGGGGGAACGCCTTGCGGTCGGTCACGAAGCCGCTGACGGGCGAGTAGAAAGTCAGAGTCTTCGTGACCTCGCCAGTCTCGTTGAGTTTCTTGATTTGCTCGTCGCTGATATCCCACAGTTTGAGCCGTTCGCGGGTGGAACGCAGCAGCGACTGGGAGCCTTGCGCCACGTCTGCGAATTGCGAACTGCCCATCTCCTTTGCGCCGCGCTTGGCGATCAAGTATTCCTCTTCGGTAGCCACAAGATCCGGGCTGTAGAGCGTAAAGAGCGGCTGGCCCTTTTTGACCAGTTGCCCGATGTAGTCGACGTAGCCTTTGTCGATGTAGCCGTTGACCTTCACATGGATGTGAGCAAGCTTCGTCTCATCGCTTGTGAGCTGACCAGTTGTGCGAATCGTTCTCACCAGGGACTGCCGTTCAACCGTGGCGGTCCTTACGCCGATCAATTGTTGCTTCTCCGGGGTGATTTTGACGGTGCCTGCGGGCATCTTTGCCGTCTCATCCTCGGCGTACTTGGGAACCAGTTGCATGCCGCAGTCTGGCGCGATTCCGGACTTGTCAGATTTGTAGGCCGTATGCATTGGGTCATACCAGAAAAGAATCTTCCGCTCGCCAGCCGGTTCCGGTCCGCTTGTCGTACCCGCGCCCTTAGAAGGGTTGTCTTCCGCATATTGAGGCACCAGGTCCATTCCGTCCGGAGCTTTTCCGGCCTTGTCGTAATGATGCTGCGGGCTCATCGCGTCATACCAGTAAAGAACCTTTCGCTCGGAAGTCGCCTGCGAACTGGAGGGCTGATGCTGGAACATCGCCGAAACCCTGATTTTGAAAGTGATTCCCACCGCTAAAGCTATTACGGCCACGATTGCCGAAATTCTTAGGACTTTGTAAAACATTGCCTACTCCCTTCCCGCCGAGTACTCGTTACCCGGCTGCGCGGCCGTCGAAGTCAGGTCCACGCCCACCATGCTCTCCATGCGCGCTAACGAAGATTGGTAATTCGCCAACTCGCGGTAGTAGTCAATTTCGTAGTTCAAGACCGTGGAGAAGTTTCCTATTACGCTGAGGAAGTCCACAGTGCCAACCTGATAGGCGGACATCGAAGACTCCAGCGCCAACGATGACTGCGGCACTACGCCCTCAGAGAACAACCTCAGAAGTTCATCCGAAGCTTTGGCCGCCAGGTATTGCTGTTTGAGTTCGAAATTCAATTCGTTCTTCCGATTGTCGCGGCTGCTCTCGGCTGCGAACCGCTCTTCCGTGGCTTGCCTGACTTCCTCGCGTTGTTTGCTCTTGTAGAAGACGGGAATGTTCACGGTGAATGTCATCCCGTGCATGTCGGGCAGCATCGGACGTTGCTGGTACATGTATGCGACGCTCAGATCCGGGTAGTAGTCCTTCTGTGCCAGGTTCACGGCGAGTTGGTTGCGCTCGACCATCTGCTCCTCGCGGTAAAGGGCGGGATCATTCTGCCGTGCGAGTCTGTACAGGTCGTCAAGCGCGTAGTTCAGAGGGGACTTCTCGATATTCTCGGCAGGCGGAAGGGAAGCTTCAGGACTACGCGCTAAGAGCGTGTTCAGGCGGGCCTGCGAAGTATTTCGTTGCTGTTGCAGGACGGTGAGCCGCTGTAGCAGTAAGGAAATCTCAACCTGCGATCGGAGAACGTCCTGCTGAACGCCTTTGCCAACCCGATAACGTGCTTCGGCGATCTGAGATAGCTTGGTGAGCAGATCTTTGTCCTTCAGTGTGGTCTCAAGGGCCTTGTCATAGAACCAATATTCGAAATAGGCCGTCTTCAAATCGACGGTTACGCGCCGGCGAACAGCCTCCAGGTCTGACGACGCAGCATCCGCTTCCTTCGAAGCAATTTCGCCGCGTAGCCTTAGCTTGCCGGAATAGGGGAATTGCTGGCTGGCACTGACAACACGATAACTGGACGGGTCGCCCGACTGAACGCTGAAGGGCGTAATGTTTCCAGCCCAGCCAATCCCGACCGTTGGATCAGGCAGCGTTTTCGCTTGCGGCACACGTCGCCGCTGCGCTTCCACCGTGTGCAAAGCGCTCTGAACGGCCGGATTCTTTTGCTGGGCTTCGCGAACGAGATTTTCGAGAAGCCGGTCTTCGAGGCCGACAGATGACGGCCCGACATTTGGTGTGACGGTTTTAGTCTCGGGTGTTTGAAGTGTGGTTGGCACCTGAACCTGTTGTGAGACACCGAGGGCCGGCCATAGACAGCCGAGGGTAAGCAGAGCGACTACTTTCCAGATCATAAGAGTGTTCTCTTTTGCTCAGAAGACGCTGAAAACGCGTGTCGAAACCTTAGGCAACTATGCCTAAGAAGGATGAGCAAAAAGGAATAGTGCTAGATCAGGAAAGTGCAGAAGACGGACTGGAGGGAGCGACACGACGTTTTGGCAAGGGGATCAGGCGGTTCCGCTTTTGTCAGAACCGCAGTTACACCCTGAACCGAAGCGGTGAATGTTGGAGCCACATAGCCACTGATGCTTGGAACCTGAGCTATTGAGGCGGGCGTCGGTTTGGCAGCGGAGACTCGGCAGCAGGAGTTATCTACCCGTGCTGCTTGAATAGTAACTGAGGGCGCCTGCGCGCTCATCTTCATCATCGGGCAATGGGGCGTGCAGTGCTCGACCGGCGCCATTTGCCAGCACGAGCCCAACGCCGACAATGGCATTGCAAGCAAAACCATTACAAGCGCTGAGGCAACGAATTTGAACCGCCACGTCATGTTCCTAAGGGTATATTAGGGGGCCGTGCCCGCATGGGCTGTGACCCAAATCACAGCCGCTTGTAATCGCGACTACCAACCTGCCAGATATCGGACTAACCATGCTTCACAAACTTCAATGAGGCCGCGTTCATGCAGTACCGCAGGTACGTAGGCTTTGGGCCGTCGTCAAAAACATGGCCCAGGTGCGCCTCACACTCAGTACATGAGATTTCGTCCCGGCTCATGCCTAGGCTCGTGTCAATCGACTTGCGGACATTCTCTTTTGCGATCGGAGCCCAAAAACTCGGCCAACCTGTGCCTGAATCAAACTTCGTATCTGAACTGAACAAGGCGTTGTCACAACAGATGCAGCGATAGAGACCCTTGTCGTGAATGTCATATTGGCCGCTGAAGGCTCTTTCAGTGCCTTGCTTGCGCGTGACCTCAAATTGCAATGGAGTAAGTTGCTGCTTCCACTCAGCGTCTGTCTTGTGCACTTTCTTGACGCGTGCCGGACCAAGCTTTTGGCCGGAGTCGCTGAATTGGATGATCGTCACCGTGTCCTTATCATCGGAAGAATTGGAACTCGCGGCACCCAACAGGGGGCTTCTGAGCCACGCAATCACGGCTGCGCCAACCACGAGTGAATCTGCAAGAAAACTTCTGCGGTTCATGTATCTCTCCGATATCGCAGATCAACCAAACGTGAAGGCAAATGCCTGCACACCTGGATCAAGGAATTCAATCTCAAATGTTCTGTCCTCTACCGACCCCTTTTGCCGTATGAGCTGATAGAGCCGGTGTCCTTGAACCGTGCCAGTTCCGCCGCTATCGGCGTCCGCCCCGTGGTCTTCCCCAGGCGGAGTGCCATCGAGCTTCACTGTGAAACGAACCGGCTTGCCCTCCTTCGTGGTTCCTAGCACCAAATGAAGGTCCCGCGCGTGAAAGCGGAAGACGATCTTTCCCGGAGATGCCTGAAGCACCGCGCTTTCTGCGCTCACATTCCAACTTCCTCCGAGCGCCCATTGATTGAGCGAGAGTCTGGGTTGGGGCGTATAGGAGCGGCGGGAATCGTGGGCGATTGGTTCGGTGGAGGCGAAGTGCTCCGCCCGGTGATAGCCGATGTAGGTTTCCGGCGAACGGACATTCGCACCATCTGGAGCCGCCTCAGCACCGGCACCAGCAACACTGATTGGCACGGTTGAAGATAGTTGGGCCCCGTTCTCTTTCAGAAGCTCCTGGATCACCCGCTCCGATTCGTCGTACTCGCCTTCGCCGAAGTGGTGATATCGAATCCGCCCCTTCCCGTCGATGAAGTAGTGTGCCGGCCAGTACTCATTGTTGAAGGCTTTCCAAATCGCGTAGTCGCTGTCGATGGCAACCGGGTAACTGACCTTCAAGTCGCGCACTGCTTTCTCGACGTTGCTGCGTTCTTTTTCGAAGGCGAACTCAGGTGTGTGCACACCGATGACAACCAGACCTGCATCCTTGTACTTCGCCGCCCAACCTTCCACGTAGGGCAATGCCCGCAGGCAATTGATGCAGGAGTAGGTCCAAAAGTCGACGAGCACAACTCTGCCCTTGAGGGATTTGCTGCTGAGCGGAGGCGAATTGAGCCACGTAACCGCACCGCTCAGATCGGGCAAGGGGCCTTCATCGTCAAGGGCCGGATGCTCGGAGGCGCTCGCTGCCAAAACTGCCGCAGGCTTCGCTGGACGCAAAGCGCCGATCAAGCTCTCCTCCGCTTTGGCCGTGTTCACAAAGGAGAACTTGGTGAGGAAGTTTGTGTCCCAGCCAAGAGCGATCGCAACCACGCACATGATCACCGCCACGCCTAATCCACGACGAATCCAGACCTCAAACGAAAGCGAACGTTTCATGGCGGAGAAAACCTTGTTGCCCGCGAAGAGGGCAATTCCCAGTGAAGTCGCGGCACCCAACGCGAAGGACAATAGCAAGAAGGACGAGCGAGCACCCGGACCTTGAAGTGCTGCTCCTGTCAAAATCAAGCCAAGGATCGGGCCGGCGCAGGGGGCCCAAAGAAGGCCCGTCGAGATTCCCAACACAAAGGATTTGCCGATTCCGCCCTCAGATGAAGGACCACTCTGCAATTTCCCGCCTGCACGCACCAGGGGACGAGTCAATGCCTCCGCGATGGACGGAAAAAGAAGGCTGACGCCCAAAACTAGAAAAATCAGCATCGCCACGTAGCGTCCACCTTGGTTCAGCCGTACTACCCAATGCCCGCCGAATGCAGCGGCGATTGCCACAATCAAAAACGTGAGCGCCATGCCCATGAGCAAAGGCAATCCGGAACGGCGAAAGGGTTGGTCGGCACGCGCAAATACGAACGGCAGTACGGGCAGGATGCACGGACTCAAAATCGTCAGAACACCACCAACGAAGGCCAAGAGATAGATCAGCATCGATTCTTCCACCGTGTCTCAACGACAGATGTGATTCATCCGTCCGCAAAAAGTTTCGCAATGCTAGCAACTCGCAAATGACTTCAGGCGTCAGGAGTTCCGGCCGACGTTGATCGCGGAAATCCGGTTTCGGGATCGAATTCCTCGTTCCACGCTGCGAACGCCACATCCTTGCTCGGACAGAAGAACTCCATCTCTTCGTGCTGGACGACCACGATCTGCCAAAGACCAACGGATTCGTTAAATTGGATCGTGGCTACATGCTCTCCCGACTTGTTGAAGAGTGACGTCTGGTCCTGCATTCTCCCCTTCAATCTGGTTATTGTACCGTTCGGCCAGAACCGCTTTTCGATTGGCGCCACTCCTGTAATCTGTTCCTCATGGAGCGATCGGAAGAAGCAGTTGCAGCGGCCTTATTAGATGCACAGGCCAAGGCGCAGGCTCTATTTTCGGAAATCCAGGCACGGGAACTAATTCGCCCAGGAGCTCGCGAAAGCGAGATCAATGCGGCTGTGTATGATCTTGCCGAGCGGATGTACGGCGTCACGCGTCATTGGCACAAACGCATTGTGCGCGCCGGGCAGAACACTTTTGCGCCGTACGATGAGAATCCTCCGGATTTGACAATCACGGAAGATGACACTGTGTTTCTCGACCTTGGCCCCGTGTTCGAAGAGTTGGAAGGCGACTTCGGCCGCACGTACGTCGTCGGCAACGATCCCCTGAAACAAAAACTGTGCCGTGACATCGAAGAGGGATTTGCGAAAGGCAAACGATACTTTCAACAACACGTAGATATCACCGCTGCGGAATTGTACGAGTATGCCTGCCAATTGGCGAAACAGGCGGGCTGGGAGTATGGCGGCCCCATCGCCGGACATCTGATAGGCGTGTTCCCACACGAGAAAATTGCAGGCGACAAGATCACTCTCTACGTTCATCCCAAGAACCACAATCGCATGAGGATGCCGGATGCCTCAGGCCGGCAACGGCACTGGATCTTGGAAATACATTTTGTGGATCGAGTGCGACAGATTGGCGGGTTCTACGAAGAGCTACTGACGATTGGCTAACTTCCCGTTTGTTTTGTGCAATGCGACCGACTCTTCCAACCGTGCTTGGCGTCAATGTCGATCCCGAGACCCGTTGCGATCACTACCACGGGCCGACGGATATCATTGCGATCAAAATGGAGTGCTGTGGTCTTTATTACGCATGCAGAGACTGCCACGTGGTGCTAGCGGATCACGCGATCGAGGTTTGGCCTGAGTCTCAGTGGGGTGAAAAGGCCGTCCTTTGCGGATGGTGCCGTACCGAGTTGACCATCCGTCAATACTTGCAGTGCGCGTCGCAATGCCCGAACTGTTACGCGGATTTCAACCCACGGTGCGAAAATCACTATCATTATTACTTCGGACGTCAGGACAATCGCTGACACCACCGGTTCGACGGCAGGATGATACTGCGGTCGGTGGGAGGACTCATGAAGCAACGACACTATTTGCTGATTTGCCTCGTCTTCCGCTTGCAGCTCTTTGCGCTGGGGCAATCCGTACCGACTTTACAAGTGATCAATGTTGAGGGACATTCCACTTCATTCACAGCGGAACAGATCGCCAAACTACCGCACGTGACCGTGAGCACTCGTGACCACGACTCTCCCGCGCAGTTTGAGGGCGTGCCGCTGTCTGTAGTTCTAACAACCGCAGGCATTCACCTAGGGGACTCGCTCCATGGATCGCGATTGACTGAGACGCTTGTGGTCGGAGCGACTGACGGCTACAAGGTGGTCTTTGCCCTCGCCGAGGTTGACCCTGCATTTGCCGTACGCGAGATCATCGTTGCGGACAAGCGGGATGGCAAACCGCTAGATGCCAAAGAGGGTCCCTTTCGCATAGTGGCTCCTGGTGACAAAAGACCGGCCCGATGGGCCCGACAGGTAGCCGAGCCTAAAATAATCGCGGTCAAATGATCATAACGACAAGGCAGGAAACCTCTCCGAAGAACCACCCTTCGGTTTTCTTTCGTTATCGAATGCTTGAAACGGAGGCTTGCTTGAACCCACGATTTCAACCCACGATTCGCATGTCTCTCACGTCTTCTCAAGGACTTAGGCGGCCACCCGGAGTCACTCAAGTTGTTGAAACTACAGCTTAAAGTAGCACTCACCGAACAATGACGCCTGTTTCAACACCTCAGAGAAAGCAAGTGTCTCCAGCAGCGGTCCGAGGATCGAACGGTCTTGTTTTCGAATTCAGGTCCAGAATCGAACTAGACGAACTGGCAACTTCGGCAGCTCCGTAGGAGTATCCAGGATATTTTCGGAGATTTTCTTCATGACTCTGCCAACTAAAGGCCAATGTCACTCAGTCCGGGATGATCGTCGGGCCTGCGACCAAGGGACCAGGAATACTTGCGATCCGATTCTTTGATGGGAAGATCATTGATGCAGGCAAACCTCAACCGCATCAGGCCGTCATCATTGAATTCCCAATTCTCATTGCCGTAGGACCGATACCAAGTACCGGAATCGTCCTGCCACTCGTACGCAAAGCGCACCGCGATGCGGTTTTCCGTAAAGGCCCAAAGCTCTTTGATCAGACGATAGTCGAGCTCCTTCGTCCACTTGCGGGCGAGGAAAGAGATGATGTCTGGCCTTCCATTCACAAATTCTGAACGGTTTCTCCAGCGCGAATCGAGCGAATAGGCCAGAGCTACTTTTCCTGGGTCACGGGTATTCCAACTATCTTCGGCCAGACGCACTTTTTGAATCGCGGTCTCGCGCGTAAATGGAGGTAGCGGGGGTCGTGTTGTCATGATTCCTCCTGGCTGAATATTTTCCCGGAGGTCACGCCGACATGTCCACTGGCGTCTTGTTCTGTAGCCCAGTGACAATCTCCTGCGGCTTTGGTTGGGGAAGCTCCCAGAACAGGCTGCTGTCCTTGTTCAGCTCCACAAGGAACGCCCGCACTTGCGAATCGATTCGAGGGGCCGTCGCCGCGTCCGGCGCTTGAGCTGCTGCGAGTTGAGTCATCATCATCCCTCCTAATGCGAATGTGTTTATGGGGCTGAGAGCTACACCAAGTCGACAACCCACCTTGCCAAGAGTTCCGGATTCTACTAAAGCCTGCGCGGCCTCAATTTCCACCGATGAAAAACGCTGTTTGCTAAGCAGCGGGCGGAGCTTGCCTTCGTCGACTAGCGCTGAAACCTCTCGGAGGATCTCGCCATGATGCGCCTGGCCTAAGCCGGTGAGCAGGGGTAACAGCGTAAACACTCCCGAGTATGTGGCGCCGCGGAACGAAAGCGGCGCTAGCGAATGGCTACTCCAGCCAAGGCAGCTTACAACTCGGCCCGTGTAGCGCTTGACCGCAATGAAGGACGCGTCGATTGTCGCGCCTCCAACCGTGTCATAGATCACATCGAAGCCTTCACCTGCGGTATGAAGAGCCACATACTCCTCCACGGATACAGTGCGGTAGTCAATGGGAATAGCGCCGAGCTCTTCGACGACATGTTGTTTGTCCTCTGAAACCGTCGCAAAGACATGCGCCCCGAAAGCCTTCGCCAACTGCACAGCAATGTACCCGACCCCACCCGCCCCGGCGTGCACGAGCACCCTTTGGCCGCCGTGCACTGTCGCACGATCGACAATGCCTTCCCAAGCGGTAATAGAGACCAGAGGAAGAGCCGCAGCGTCGTGCATGGAGAGCGACTTTGGTTTCAGCGCGAGTAGGTCTGCGTTGGCAACGACGAACTCGGCCAACGTGCCCTGAAGCCCGCCAACGCCGCCGACCATGCCATACACCTCGTCGCCAGAGCGCCAGGCTGTCACACCCGGGCCAACTTCCTCTATGACGCCCGCCATGTCGAGTCCCAGCACCGCGGGAAGCGCGTGTTTGGCATGAGCGGCTTGGCCAGCACGAATCTTCGTGTCGAGTGGATTCACGCCACTTGCGTGTACTCGGACCAGGACATGACCCGCCGACGGAATCGGACAAGGAACGTCGGCATGAGTAAAGGCCCCGCCGGGATGTTCAACGATGTATGCGTGCATGCGTCCTTTCAGTTTAATTGCCTGGGCTATTCGACCGAGGTCATCTGTCAATGCGCTTCGAGAAATCGGAGGCCCTCCTCGGCAAATACCTTGGAATACTGGAACTGTGCGGCGTTTCCGGAGTTCGGGGGGGCGGCAACACTAAGCAGTTGTTGCCGCCCGCCATGTGGCTAGGGCTTCAAAGCGTCGCGAATCCCGTCGCTAGCTTGCCGGATTGCGGCTTGAACTCCTGGCACGTCGTGGATCGCGTTGAGGAGCACGAAGTCATGGATCATCCCGTTGTAGCGAGTGGCAGTCACCGCGACACCGGCATCCTTGAGTTTGCGAGCATACGCTTCGCCCTCATCACGAAGAGGATCATTCTCGGCCGTGATAATTAGAGCTGGCGGCAGCCCGCTCAGTTCATCATTGCTCGCGCGTAAAGGTGACACATACGGATTGTTGCGCGTTGCCTCGTCCGGTGCATACAAGTCCCAGCCATATTTCATGAACCCGCGCGAGAGAAAGCGTCCGGTCGCAAACTGATGATACGAATCCGTATCAACGCTGGCATCGGTCGCGGGAATGAGGAGCACTTGATATGCGATCTTCGGCCCGTTCCGATCCTTAGTCATGAGCGTCAACGCCGCACTCATGTCCCCACCGACGGAGTTTCCAGCCACAGCAATATGTGTGCCGTCAGCGCCGAATTCACTAGGATGCGCGGCAACCCACTTCAGCGCTGCGTAGTTTTCTTCCATTTGTGTCGGGTATTTCGCCTGCGGTAGCGAAGTGTATTCGACGAACACGCCGATCTGGCCTGAGCCGACAACCAGGTCACGTAGGAGCCGCTGATGATTCTGGAAGTTGCCGACAATCCAGACACCGCCATGGATGAAGATCAGCACGCCAGGCTTATCCGCCGCATGCTGCGGCGTCATAATGTACAGCTTTACGCTTCGTCCGTCTTGGTTAATCGTCTTTTCCACCGTGGTCACACCCGACATGTCCACGGGCGCCTTGTTCTGTAGCCCAGTGACAATCTCCTGCGGCTTTGGTTGGGGAAGCTCCCAGAACAGGCTGCTGTCCTTGTTAAGCTCCGCAAGGAAAGCCCGCACTTGCGGGTCGATTCGAGGATCCGTCGCCGCATCCGGCACTTGAGCTGCTGCTAGTTGAGTCATAATAATCATTCCTCCTAATGTGAGTGTGGCTAACCTCTTTGCAACATCTGTTGCCATGTCTTTGTTCTCCTTAGTTAATAGTTCTGAAGCTGCCTCAGCTCTTGTTCTGGGCGCTCATTGGGCGTTTCCTTGTTGGGCAGGATCGACACGGCTGGCAAGCCGAACTGCGGCAGCAATCGTTAGGGCACGCCAATCGGGCATTGCCCCTTGACTCCACCAATCCATCGCTCCCAGTTCTTCCATCCAATTTTCAATGGATTGCCTGGCCTGCTCCGCGCCAAAGAGTTCCTGTACCGCGCCAGCAAACGCAGCGAGTTCGTTCTCAGCACAAGGCAAAAGCGCCCTGGTGAGTTCGACACAGATTTCCTTGGTTCTTCGCATGATGGAAATTCACCCAACCCCATAGGCTGCTATCGCGAAGGTATGGGTATTCCGGGTTTCGGGAAACCTCAGAAACCACAGAATTCAACCTGGATTGTTCTGCAGGTCGAAAAGAAGACTAAACAGTTAGCGAGGATACGTCGGGCGAGATCTGGATCAATCAGAATGGGACCTTGGGCTCAGTCTCCGTAGGATGCTTCTCATTTTCTCTAGTGGGCTAGGACTCGGCTTACGAAACACGATACCTCCGGGTACTACGACCGTAACTTCCGTTCCGGAATCGGCGGAGCTAACAATGGTGAGCTTGCCACCAATGCGGGCCGCTCGCTCGCGCATTCCCTTGAGGCCGAAGTGTCCGTCTTTGCCGTGCACTGCAACTGCGGGGTCGATGGCAATGCCGTTGTCGCTCACCCGCACCGACAAGTCCTTTCCGTATCGCAAGCCAACTTCCAGTCGATTGCCCTTCGAGTGCGTGTACGCATTGCGAATGGCCTCATAGCCGATCCGGTATATCTCGTCGCGAACGACCGGATGTATCTCCCTCGAATCACCGGTCACAGAGAACGAGACCTCCATGGGACTCTGCATGCGAGTCTCTTCCGTCGCCCTTTTGAAGGCCTCTGCAAGGTCGTTTGTCTGTGTGGTTGAGGTGCGCAGCGAGTTCAGAGCGGCTCGCCCCTCTTGGACTGCCTGTTCAAGCCACACTAACAGTTGTTCCATCGCTCTGCGCAACTGGACAGAATCGGATGACTTTTCCAGCGCATCCTCGGCAACCAGCTTGCTGCCCTGCAGCGTCTGTAGAAAGGTGTCATGAAGTTCTTGCGCTATACGAGTCCGTTCTGCCAATCGCTCATTGAAGCGAGCCCCGAGAGCGCTTGCAATCCGCCGAACTCGGAACTGGTAAAGGACCCACAGGATGCAAATAACTGAAGCTACGCACAGGACTCGAAACCAATTCGTCTGAAACCAGGCAGGAGCGATGCTGAAGTCCAACGTTGCACCGTCTTCATTCCAGATGCCATCGTTGTTGCATGCGGTTACGTGGAACCGATACTTTCCGGGACGCAGATCGTTATAGAAAGCCTCGCGTCGCGTTCCAGGTTCCTGCCATTGGCTATCATGGATTTCGAGTTTGTAGCGAAAGCGCACTCGCTGCGGTATAGCGAAGCTTAACGCGGCATATCGAATTTCAAGATCGCGCGTGAGCGGCGGAAGACGAAGGTCGTTTCGAGTAGGGTAATGTTTTCGGTCCGCGATCAGTTCCTCGATGTGCACGGGCGGAGGAGTCGAATTCTTAATCAGGTGCCCTGGATCGATCGTTTGCAATAGGCTCCCAACGAACCACAACCGCCCATCCGGGGAAATGGTTGTCGTAGGTTGGAAGGGCATTTTGTGGGGTTGGGCACCGTCGAGAACGTCGAAGACTCTCAACTTCACCTTTGCCTCAGGATTCTGCCACCACTCTTGCAAATCCTGTTTCGCAATCGTAACCAGTCCGCACTGTGTATAAAGCCAGAGAGCATCCTGCCGGTCGAAAATAAATGTAAGCACGTCATCGCAGGGCATGCCATTTCGAGTGGTGAGTGTTTGGAATTTCCCGCTTCGCCATCCCACCAGTCCTGAACCGGTCGCGCCCAATATCGATCGATCGGAGTTTACGCGAATCTGTCTTATGCCGTAAGGGCCTGGCTTATGTTCGAAGCGGAAGTTCTCTATCTGACCGCGATGATACCGGCCTATATCTCCACTGACTAGACCAAACCAAATGCCACCTGTCGGATCGGCCGCGATAGAAACTGGCCCGGGTATCCGATCATCGTCTATATGCTCACTGAGTTTCCTATCCCGGATGCGGACAAGCGGACAAGCCGATTCGGATTTCGAGGTGCCTTGGTAACAGCGATCGCCCAGATGTTCTGATCGATGTCCTCTGCAATATCTGTCATAATTCCCAAGGAACTTCCGTCCGCCCGCCTGACTTGGCTGAAGTTCCCGTGCTCGAACACAGTTAGTCCATCATCGACCCCGACCCACATCTGACCTTTATGGTCTTCGAATATTGCTGTGCCTGAATTTCCTGGAAACCCATGATGCTCGCGAATGACGGAAAACTTGTCGTGGTTCAAGGTCTCCAAAGCACCTTCCGCGGACATCCACAACGTCCCGTCGTGGGCATAAAGAACGGTATTTACGGACTCGGAAGGCCAGCCTTCGCGGGTTGCGAGACTGGTTACTTGAAAATCGCGAAAAAGGTCGATACCACTTTTTGTCGATACCCAGATATTGCCTTCACGATCCTGATAAAAAGCCTCCACCTCGTTGCCGGAAAGGCCATCCTCAGTGCGAAAATGTTCAACCTTTCCATGGTGAACGTGGAATATCCCTTGATCGAAAGTTCCAATCCACAGGGCTTGATCCTGATCAACCAACAACTCCGACACCCGCAGATTGGCGGCGTTCAGACCGGGCACAACGTAGTCTTGCCATACCCCACCGACAAATTGCTGCAGGCCTAAACCGTGTCCCGTTCCCTCAAGAGCCGCCCACATTGAACCGCCCGGCCCGCGAGCAAGGGCCAATATCGGCGACAATCCCGAGGATTTCTTCAGCCTTTTGTCGAAGTATAGGGTTGCGGGCCCTGGTTTCCATCGGCATAGGGCATCGCCACCTATCCAAGAATTGTGAAGACTATCTTCAACCAGCGCCGTGCCGTAGCGGAACGGAATACCATCGGCCTCGCCATAGCATTGAAGATCGGCACCGGCAACGCGGCAAAGAGGACCCTTCCCATCGGAAAAACGAAAGCGTGTTAGCCAAATTACTCCTTGGCTATCTTGCATAATTCGATTAATCCCGCCGGAAAAGTTTGCATAGTCCACAAGATCCGAGTTGCTTTTCCAGTGGGCCAATCCCTGCGCTGTCCCGATCCAAAGGCTGCCGTCCCGATCAGCCAAGAGGAAGTTAATGGTGGGGCTGGGAAGAACTTTGCCATCTGGGAACGTCCATGGAACAAAGCGAACGCCATCGAAACGCACTAATCCATTCTGTGTTCCGATCCACAAGTATCCATCCGCAGTCTGAGCGATCGCATTCGGCGTGCCGCTAAAAGCGCCATCCTGGATTTTCCATGCAGTGTGGGCATACTGAGAGATACGACTGCTCGGATCAACCGCCCATAGCGAAGTCGCAAAACTGAAGAACCAAAACAAAATAGCCGGAATAGAACGCAGAATCCGCAAGTTCACAACCTCGATGCCGCGACTTGCCACTTTTCTGGCGAGGCCAACCTTCTCGGTTCGGTTAATCCGGCAAGAACGGTACTAAACAATGCTATGAGCGCTTACGCTCGCAAAAGACAAACAGATAAGGATTATGTCGCAGAGGATACACTATCGCGTTCATCGTGTTCGCGATACATCAGGATCAATAGTCGCCATCCTGCAGTTTTCTACAGGCAAGCCGACTTGTCAGATTTGCAGCAGACCCCGCCGCAGGGCGATCATCACGGCCTGAGTCCGATCATTCGCTCCCAGCTTGTCCACCAGATTCTTGATATGAAAGTTGACGGTCGTCTCCGCGATCGCCAACTCATCCGCAATCTGCTTATTGCGAAAGCCGTCTCGAATGAGCCGGAGAACTTCAAGTTCCCGCTCCGTAAGATCGTCGTCTCCCAGATGCTCAGCCAGGCGGGCCGCTACTTCCGGAGGCACATGCCGATTCCCGGCGTGAACCGCGCGAATCACACCCAGCAATTCGTTCTTCGGCATACTCTTGAGCATGTAGGCGAAGCGCCCGATCGCAGGGCTCGCTGAATTTCACCATCAGTATCCGAGGTCGTCAGAATAATGATCCGTGCCTGGGGAAACTCACCACGAATGGCGATGAGCACGTCCGTGCCGTTGGTGCCGGGAAGGCGGAGATCCATCAGTGTGACGTCCGGCCGATGACGGCGAAATTCTTCCAGAGCCTCCACACCATTGGCCGCCTGGGCAACCAGGAGCGTGTCCGGTTGCGACCCAATGATCGTGCTCAGCCCCTCACGGAAAACCGGATGGTCCTCGACGCTCAGGATGCGAATCGGCTTCGGAACAGCCATCGCAATTCCCCCCACTCCCACGGCAACAATCGTACTGGATTGGGGTCGCCGAGGCGGATCAGTGACGACGACGCTTATAGGAAGCCGGTCGCAAGCGGGCTTACCCGAAGAGATCGGAAAGGCGACTCGACGACGTCGGCGCACGTCCTGAACCCTACGCACATTGGATTGGTGCAACGGACGCCTCTTAAGATGAAAATTGCGAGCAGAACGCGCTGCAAATCCGCTCGGGAGTATCATTCTCAACCCGTCAGTCGGGTTGCACTGTTTCCGGGCTGGCTTCACAAGGCTGGACTTGCAGACGCTAGATCTGGTCCCTGTATCGTTCTAAGGCAACCCGAACCAGTTGGCTCCGAGTTCGCACTTCGGTCTTGGCGAAAAGTTGCTGGAGAGTGTTCTTGACTCCACTCTCTGAGATGTCCATTCGTGAAGCTATCTCTTTGTTTGCCAAGCCCTGAACAACGAGCCGGAGCACGTCCAATTCTCGGGCATTAAGCGAGGGTCTCTCCTTCTGGTCGAATGACGAGCCGACAGCGACGGTTTGCTCCTCACTGACGTCAGCAATAATGGCCGCCAATTTGGGCGTTGTGCCTTCCTTGTAGGTGGAAAACCACACTTCGGCTAGAAAAGACTCTCCGTTGCCCCGGTGTCCACGGCACTGCATCGACGTTCGGAACTGGGGTCCTTCCTCCGGTCGCAACGCGTGATGCAGTTCCGGCAGGAACGCAGCGATAGGCTGGCCAATCAGATTGCCATCGTGCGGTGCCATGAGTTCGCTAGCCGCCTGATTGGCTAATTCGATGAAGCCCCGCTCGTCGACCGTAACAATGGCCGCCGGACTCGTCTCAACTAAGACGCGCATCCGTTCCTGAGCTTCAAGGCTGAGGCGCTTGTTCCGGAGGACTTCGGAGGTCAGCAGCCCACAGCCGCACAGTGCCAGCGTCTCAAATCCCAAACGAATATTGGCGTCGGACGGATCTAGATTGCTGAAACGCTCGCTTAGCAAAGCGCATGCCAAACCCAAGAAGATAATCGCCCAGCGCGGCAAAAAGCCCGCGGCGAGCATGATGGGAAACAAATAGAGGAAGCCCAGGGAGAAATACGGCTTCGTCCACCAATCTACTAGAGCAATTGCAAGGACGATGACACTACTGACCAGCAGAACAGGGACTCGGTTCTGCCGGTCCCAGATCCAATCCAAGTGAGGCATGAATTTCGTGTCAGAGCTTTGATTATCCCATGGTCCCCCCTTCTCGATGAACCCAATCAAACGATTTGTCCTCAAGATTAGCCTTATGGCAATCGCTAGATTGGCATAGATGTACTTTCTTATGGAGTCCCGCGTCTCCAATCGAACGATTAACTGATCGCATCCATCCCGCAAATCGAAATATCTCCGCTAAAGGCCGTTTGAGTGTCTCCCCCGAAAAGGGCAGTCGAGGTACATGAAGAAGCAAGACTTGTGTCAAAGAGCACCGCGGAGGTGTGCCCACCGCGACGAACAGTGGTGACGGTGTGCCATCAACCGAAAGGAGCGAGTGGTGAACCTTGATGCGATGAATCGGTACGCTTTGGTCGTCATCGCCCTGTTTGCCGTCCTCTTGTACTTCGTAATGGTAGTCACAGGGTTTTCGGAGTTGATTTCTCGCATGCCAAAGCCCAAAGGTCAGCGCAAGCGCTCCCGGGCCGTTGCTGGGCGATTGCGAAGTGCCAAGAAATCGAGTTGAACTCGAACCCTGACGGAGATCTCAAAGGTTGCAGAAAAGGTCAATGCCCATTTCGAATCCAACGACTCACCCTGTGGAAAACCCTACACCGAATCCTTGCTTGGTCCTTCGCCGGCGATTACCGTCTCGTTTCTTGTTGGGGCTACTGATTTCGGGATTTCTGACAGTGACCGCACAGGGGCAGCAGCATAGTTACACATGGGAGCAGATTCGAGACAAGTTCGAAGCTGCTAACCCCACGCTGTTAGCTGGAAGGCTGAACATTGACGAACTGAAAGCCCAGGAGATCACTGCTCACCTTCGCCCCAATCCCGATTTCACTCTCTCAGCGGACGGCACCCAGATCGCTCCCAGCAAGAATGTCTGGCAGCCGTTCGCCGGAACATTCGTTTCACCCGGAGTCAGTTATCTTTTCGAACGACGCAACAAGCGCGGGCTTCGTTTCGAAGTTGCCAAAGAAGGCACCGCGATCGGCGTCGCCCAACAATCCGATTCCGAACGCAATCTGCTCTTCAATCTGCGCAGCGCCTTTGTGGGCATCCTCCAGGCAAAATCCGTGTTACGCCTGGCACAGGACAACCTCGACTACTACGACAAGATTCTGAAAATCAGCCAGGACCGCTTTCAGACAGGAGATATCGCCAAAATCGATTTCGATCGCCTTCAGTTACAGAGGCTGCAATACGAATCCGATCTGCAAACTGCCCTGGTAGATTTGCGAACGACAAAAATCACCCTGCTTGCCCTGCTCGATGATCGCAGCCCAGTCGACAGCTTTGACGTCGATGGACCATTCGATTTTCGGGAGGATCTTCTCGCTCTCGATGAATACCGAAAAGATGCTCTCGACGCCCGGCCGGATCTGCGCGCAGCAGTCCTTTCGGTACAGCAGGCAGAAACGAACTACAAGTTAGCCGAAGCCGACGGCTCAACTGACCCCACAGTCAGCCTTTGGTTTACGCACAATGGTTCGTTCAACAACCCTGACGCCCTGAACACCCTCGGGGCAAGCATCAGCATCCCTCTCCGCATCTTCGACAAGAACCAGGGAGAGAAGCTACGCACGAAAATTGACATCAAGCGAAGCGAGAAGATGCACCGAGGCGTGGAGACGCAAGTCTACAGCGATGTGGATTCGGCCTACGCTCTTCTCATGAGTGACATCAATCTACTGAAACCCTACAAACGCCAATACATGGAACAGGCCGTGCGCGTGCGCGACACGATTTTCCTCTCCTACCAGCATGGCGCCGCATCCCTGCTGGACTTCCTGAACGCAGAAAGTGAATACCGAACGGTGCAACTTAGTTACGTGAACCTTGTTGGTTCGTTTCTGACTGCAGCTGCACAGATGAACTTATCGGTCGGTCGCGAGGTCATTCAATGAACACTCTTTCTTTATGGCGGATTATTCCTGCGGGGCTGTGCTTACTTGCGAGCCTCCTAACCGTCGCCTGCAGTAGCAACAAAGCCGACCCGCGCGCTGAAACGCCGCCCAAACCTGTTGTAGAGCCCGACCTCGATGCTAACAACTTCAAGGTCGACCATCCTGAACGATTCCCCCTGACAATCGCCGTCGAGCACAAGGCCCCTCCTGCGCTCAATGTAACTGGAGTAGTTCAGCCCGACATCGTACGTGCCGTTCCGGTTGTCTCTCTCGCGTCGGGACGTGTGGTTGAGATCAAGGCGAGGCTCGGCGATACAGTGAAGAAGGGCCAACTCTTGCTAAGAGTTCAAAGCAACGACGTTTCCGGCGCCTATCAGACTTATGTGAAGGCCGAAAACGATGAACGTCTAGCACGTACACAACTGGATCGGGCTCAGATTCTTTACGAAAAAGGCGCCATTGCCAAAAGCGCTCTTGAGCAGGCCGAAGCAGCAGAGGTCGATATCAAAGCCGACCTCAACGCTGCGACCGAACAGCTGCGCCTTCTGGGGATCGATAAGCAGCATCCCTCCGGGGTCGTTGAGATCGTTGCACCGATCTCCGGTGTCATCACCGATCAGCAGGTTACGAATTCATCAGGCGTTCAAGGCCTATCAGGCCCGAATCCATTCACCATCGCGGATCTTTCTTACGTCTGGATCGTCTGCGACGTCTACGAAAACGATCTCGATGCGGTCCACGTTGGGGAATACGCAGACATCCACTTCAATGCATATCCCAATCAGCCCCTCAAAGGACGCATCGACAACATCCTCCCTGTCCTCGATCCCAACATCCGCACAGCCAAGGTCCGACTGGAGGTTAAGAATCCTGGAATGCTCCGGATCGGCATGTTTGCCAGCGCTACGTTTTTTGGGAAACAACCTGAAATGTACTCGGCCGTTCCCGCTAGCGCAATCCTGCACCTGCACGACCGCGAGTGGGTTTACATGCCGCTCGGCGACGGCCATTTCAAGCGCGCGGAAGTAGTCACCGGAAGCATGCTGCCGAACAACCAACAAGAAATCGCGTCCGGGATCAAGCCCGGCGACCAGGTCGTCTCCAACGCCCTCGACCTGCAGAACACGGTGGAGCAATAGGTGATTAAGCGCGTCGTTGATTTTGCCCTTGGTAATCGTCTGCTTGTCCTCGGCCTGGCATTTGTGTTGTTCGTCTGGGGGATCATTTCGTTCCACAATCTGCCCATCGAGGCCTACCCCGACGTGGCAGACAACTATGTCGAGATCATTACGCAGTGGCCCGGAATCTCGGCAGAGCAAATCGAACAACAGGTCACGATCCCGCTTGAAACCGCCATGAACGGCATCCCCGGAGTCGTGCATCTCAGATCATTTTCGTTATTTGGTCTCTCCGACCTAAAACTGATCTTCGAGGATGGCACCGACAACGCGTGGAACCGCGAGCGCGTCCTCGAACGCCTGAATCTGGTAACTCTTCCGGCAGGCGTCTCGCCGCAGATGGGCACCGATTGGAGCCCGGTCGGCCAGATTTACTTCTTCACGTTGCACAGCACAAATCCAAAATATGACCCAATGGAGTTGAAGTCCATTGAAGACTGGGTCGTCGAAAAAAATCTCAAGTCGGTTCCCGACATCGTCGATGTCGCGAGTTTTGGTGGTCCCACACGCGAATACCAGGTTCGCGTCGATCCCAGCAGACTCGTCGCCTACGGTCTGAGTCTCGCCCAGATCGAGCAGCAACTCACCAATAACAATGCCAACGCTGGTGGAAGCTTCATCCAGGAAGGCTTGCAGCAAATCAATGTCCGCGAGGTCGGCCTCGTCGACCGCGTTCACGATATCGAACAGACGGTCATTCTCACCAAGGGCGGCACTCCTCTTCGCGTGAAAGATATTGCTGTTGTTTCGCAGGGACCCAGGATCCGGCTTGGCCAGTTCGCCCGGGCAATTCACCGCGAAAACGGCAAGATCATCGACAACGACGATGTAGTCTCAGGTATCGTTCTGTTGCGCAAAGGTGCCGCTGCCGATCCCGCCCTTAGAGCCCTTCACGAAAAGATCCAGGAGATGAACGACCACATCCTTCCCCCAGGAGTGAAGATCGTCCCCTTCATCGACCGCAGCGATCTCGTTCACTTCACCAGCCACACTGTGCTGCACAACCTGGGAGAAGGAATGATCCTTGTCTCGATCATTCTGTTTCTCTTCCTCGGCAATGTACCCGGAGCAATCATCGTCGCCGCAACAATTCCATTCTCGTTACTGTTTGCCTCGATCTGTCTGGACCTCAAGCAGGTTCCGGCGAATCTGCTTTCTCTTGGAGCCCTGGATTTTGGCATGGTCGTTGACGGTGCAGTGGTCATGATCGAAAACATCGTCCGGCACATGATTCTCAAGCACGATACCGAGACTCCGATCGAACGCATCGGCGAAGCCGCACACGAAGTGCAGCGCCCTGTCTTCTACGCCATCGGCATCATCATTACTGCCTATTTGCCCATCTTTACCCTGCAACGCGTCGAGGGCCGTCTATTTCAGCCCATGGCTTGGACGGTCGCCTTCGCACTTCTCGGAGCGCTGATCTTTTCGATCTTAATTGCTCCCGTACTTGCCAGCTTCGCCTTCGCCAAGGGTGCGAAGGAATGGCATAACCCGGTAATGTCGTTTCTGACTGAACGCTACCGAAACGCCGTTCGGTGGGCGATTCGGCATCGCATCGTAACCGTCAGCGTGGCCGGGTTCGCTATCCTGCTCGGGAATTTTGTCGCATTCAGCGGCATGATTGGTTCCGAATTTCTACCCCATCTCGATGAAGGCGCCCTCTGGGTCCGCGGCACCCTCGCCCCCAGCACCGGACCCGACGAAGGAATCCGAGTTGCCAACCAGGCACGCATCGTTCTGTGCTCCTTCCCCGAAGTTCCGCAGTGTACGAGTCAAGTCGGCCGTCCCGATGACGGCACGGATACGACGGGCTTCTTCAACACCGAGTATTTTGTCGACCTGAAACCGAAAGAGAAGTGGCGGCTGATTTTCCACGAGGACAAAGATCAGCTTATCGCAGCCATGCAGCGTGAACTCGACAAAATCCCCGGTGCTGTTTGGGGATTTTCTCAGCCCATTGAAGACAACATGGAAGAGGCTGTCAGCGGAGTTAAGGGCGAACTCGCCACCAAGATCTATGGCGATGATTTGAAGACTCTTGAGGCCAAGGCGGATGAAATCGTCGCCGTTATGCGTCAGATTCCGGGAGTAGAAGATCTGGGCGTTCTGCGCGTTCTCGGTCAGCCTAATCTGAACGTCACGGTAGACCGGGACGCGGCTGCACGTTACCAGATCAACGTCGCGGATGTGCAAGACGCAATTCAAACTGCAGTCGGCGGCAACGCGCTCACGCAAGTTCTGCAGGGCGAGGCGCGATATGACCTCGTCCTCCGTTATCTCCCTCAATACAGGGACACCAAAGAAGCAATCGAAAAGATTCGACTCCTATCTACCACCGGAGAACGTGTCTCTCTCGCGCAGCTCTGTAAGATTCAAGTGGCTGATGGTGGTTCGGAGATCTATCGAGAGGGCAACCAGCGCTATATCGCGATCAAATACAGCGTGCGCGGCCGCGATCTTGGGAGTGCGGTAGAAGAGGCGATCGACAAGGTGACTCGCCAGGCGAAACTGCCCACCGGCTATCACCTCAAATGGGAGGGAGAATACGCCAGCCAGAAGCGGGCCAATGCGCGGTTGCTCATCGTGTTGCCGATTACCATCTTCATCATCTTCGTCATTCTTTACACGATGTTCAAATCGTTCAAATGGTCGATGCTGATCATGGCCAATGTCGCCATCGCGCCCATCGGCGGCGTGCTGGCCCTTTTGATGACCGGGACGAACTTCAGCGTTTCTTCAGGGGTCGGCTTCCTAGCCCTTTTTGGCGTGTCGGTACAAACGGGTGTCATCATGCTCGAATACATCAACCAATTGCGCGTGCGGCGCTATTCCATCGAAGACGCTGCGGTCGAGGGAGCCGTCTTGAGGTTACGCCCGATTATGATGACCATGCTCGTTGCGACGCTGGGACTGTTGCCGGCGGCTCTTTCGCACGCCATCGGGTCAGACTCTCAGCGTCCTTTTGCAATTGTTATTGTTGGTGGTCTGATCGCGGCATTGGTGATGAGCATCTTCTTGCTCCCGACACTCTATGTCTGGATTGCCAGCGACCACGATGTTTTGCCTGCGGCCGATGGAGAGTTCACAGAAGGTGAGCACATCGATTGAAGGACTCCATCAGGCGGGAAGTCGACATCGGTCCAGTTTTCAGCGGATGGGCTGCGTCTGAATGAATTTGGTTTTGAACCCACGATTTCAACCCACGATTCGCATGTCTCTCACGTCTTCTCAAGGACTTAGGCGGCCACCCGGAGTCACTCAAGTTGTTGAAACTACAGCTTAAAGTAGCACTGAAAAGGCTGGCGTCGGCGGTTCAACTCCGTCCCTGGCCACCATCACATCAAGAAGTTAGCAGAGGGCAGTCGCTGCTGGAACTCGCTGCTGGAACTCGCTGCTCCCGCGTTAGTGGGCTGTCACGACCACTGGCTTCGACTTTGATGCCGAGTAGTTCGAATCGCCAGGGTACTTGGCCACGATTTTCTCCTGCTCGCCGGGCGTGCCCGTTACAGCTACGTTGGTCAACGTTGCCGTCCCAGTCGTTTCATTGAGAAGGACACTGATCGAGGCGTGGATGTCACTGCTGATGAGGTCAGGTGCGCCATCTCCGTTTAGGTCGGCGACAGTAATCCCGTAGCCTTGGGATTGTCCGGTATCGAAGGTCTTCTTCACTTCGAATGTGCCATCGCCTTTCCCGAGGAGCACCTCCACTTTTTCCGGATGGTAGAAGGAAATCGCCAGATCGGGTTTTCCGTCTCCGTTCACATCGGCGATTGCGACTGCGGAGTCATATCCGATGGTTTGATAGACGACCTGGGGTTGGAATGTTCCATCGCCGTTTCCGAGGAACACGCCAACGGTCTTGTCCGCGTAGTTGGCGACAACCATGTCCTGCTTGCCGTCGAGGTTGAGGTCTCCGGTGGTGACGTATTGCGCTTGATTACCGACAGGATAGATCTGCTGCGGTTGAAAAGTCCCATCGCCATTGCCCAACAGAACGCTCACGGTGTTGTCGTTGCTATTCGTTACTGCCAGATCGGGGTTGCCGTCGCCATTGAAGTCCGCGCTGGCAAGGGAATACGGACCACTCCCGGCGGCGTAGGAAACTGGCGCCTGAAAAGTTCCATCACCATTCCCTAACGAAATCGACGCTGAATTCGCGAAGTAGTCGATAGTGGCAAAATCTAGAATACCGTCGCGATTGTAGTCGCCCATGACCATCGCAACTGGCAAGCCCCCTACGCTCTTATCGATCAATGGTGCCTGGAAGGTCCCATCGCCGTTCCCAAGATATAAATCCACAGTGCCGTCCTGGTTCATCACGAGCAAATCAGGAATGCCGTCGTTGTTGAAATCGCCAGCGACGATGCCGCTCGCGAAATATCCTGCCGGATAGGAAACCGGCGCCTGGAATGTGCCGTCGCCCTTGCCCAGGAATACCGCCATGGTGCTGACGCCGAATACTGCGTTGGGAGTGGCGAGATCCGGAATGCCGTCGCCGTTGAAATCGGCAACAATCGAGAGCACCGGCGAGCCGCCTGCGTTCTCGACTTGTGCGGGGCCAAAGCTATGGAGGACAGTCGATGGAGTGAACACCGCTGTTCCCAGGTCCACAGCCGTCGATGCATCGACAAAGTCCACCGGATCTTTAGGCTTCGCGAGGCCCGAGAATTGCGCTTTCGCCACGAAGTCGTAGTTCGCCGGATTCTGACTGTTCGCTTGTGCAGTCAGTTCGATTTGGCTTGGCGATGTGCCCGTGACTTCCACCAAGGTATTAGAGTTGGCAACCGCCGGTGCCCCCGCAATCCCGGTGTAGATCGCCGTGATCGAGTGAATGCCCGGCGCCAGAATGGTGGTTAATACTGCCGTGCCCGTTGTGTATCCCTTGGCAGGGTTGTTGCCGACAATTTGGGCGCTGCCTAGCAGCAACTTACCATCCAGGAAATTCACTGTTCCAGCGGTGGCGGGAACAGTGTTGCTGACGACGGTCGCGGTCAGTGTGACCTTCTGTTTTGCCTGCACCACGTTGGGAGTAGCCGAGAGCATGATCGTGTTGATTGGCGCGGTGCTGCTATAGCCGATCGTGATCGCGGATGACTTCGAAACACCGTAGTTGCTGTCGCCGCTGTAGGACGCCGTCAAAACATTGCTGCCCGCTTTGAGCATCGCCGCCGTTACAGCAAATGTCGCGGTCCCGATCGATGTGCCGTTGTAGGGATCAGTCGCAGTTTGCACTGTCGCCGAACCCGCCAGCTTCGACCCAACATAGAAGTTGAGCGTACCGGTTGGATTTGTTAGGAAACTGTCGTCCGCTATAGTGGCGGTCAACGTGGCAGTGCCCACGCCGGAGACGAAGCTGGCACTTGTTCGCAACTTGACGAGTGTTCCAGCCCGCACGATTCTGAAGGATGGTTTGCCACTGGTGCTCGGAGTGTAGTTATTGTCACCCGAGTAGACCGCCTGCCAGGTATAGGTTCCTGGAGCGTAGCCGCCGGAGTTGTAGGTTGCGTTGCCGCTCAGATCGACCGGTGCCGTATTCAGCACGGTGCTCCCTTGTAAGAACTGAACTGTGCCTTTCGGCGTGGCCAAACCTTGGGTGCCTTTGATGGCCGCGATCGCGGCTATCTTGCTGCCATAGGGGGCCGAACCGCTGGGAACGACAGCTCCTGTAAGTGGGTCGCTTGCGACATAGGAAAGCGCACTAGCGCTGGCGATCGGGCTTACGGTCATATTGACGCCCGTCGATGTGCTGCTCGAATAGACGCCGTCTCCGCCGTAGCGTGCGAATACTGAATAGCTGCCGCCCGGCAGCGTGTTGATCGTTCCACTAAATCCGCCACTGGTTAGCGGGACAGAGTCAACTCCCTGAGCATCTGTGTTGGCGCTGTTGGTGAGAATGCTGACGCTGCCTGTCGGGGTGCCGCTGCCACTGGTTGGGCTGACGCTCACCGCAATATTTACCGGTTGACCGTAGATAGCATGGGTTGCTCCCAGGCTCATCGTGGTTGCTGTCCCCGATTCGGTCACGGTGCTCCAGCTGTTCACCAGATTGGCGATATTCAACGAACCGAGTCCGGTCGCCTGGTCGTAACCGGCTCCCGCTTTGTAGCTGGTAAGTTTGCCGAAGGTTCCAGCCGTCTTCGCCGAGCAATTGAAAGAGCCTCCCGCGCACGGCACTTCATTGGTACCTTGAGTTACATCAATGAAGATGCATGAGGGGTCGACGGCATTTCCATGCGACGCATTGCAGGAAGCGAGATTGTTTCTCTCAGGTAAAGCGGCGCTGCCGTATTCGTTTGCCGCAAGCCTGTAGAGCGTGTAGTTCGCTTGTCCCTGCCGGGAGCTTGTCTTCTGGTTCACCAGCGCCATCACCCCGGTAAAAGCTGGTGACGAGGCCGACGTGCCTCCCACCGAGTAGAAATAACCGTTCTGGCAACTCCCCCCGAAACAGATGATGTAACCGTCGTGCCCGGCCGCAGTAAAAGAAACGTCAGGCAGATCGCGCACTCCGTCGTTGGGAATGCCGACCACGCCCGCCTGCCACGAGGGCTTGGCATAAGCTCCCTGACAGCTGATGAGATTGAAGTTGGCGTCGAACGTCGGATTGAGACAGCCACTGGCTCCGCCCGATCCAGCCCATAGGCTGGCATTCGCCGGACCGCCGCACGACGAATTCGTAGGCGAGCAGCTTTCATTCCATACGGCCTCCGGAATGTAGCTCAGGGCCGAGGTGAATGGTCCGGGTGTGTTCTGGTTCGGTCCCCAATAGGCAGATGAGTCATTGGTAAGTTGGTTGCCGCCAACGGAAACATTGAACGGAGTCGAAGACAGTCCGTTGACTTGCAGGCCGTTGTGGGCAACAGACGGATTGTTGGGATCTCCTGTGGCGTTCTGGTCGTCACAACCCGCCGAGCCATTGTCTCCTGCCGAAACCATCGAGGTAATTCCCTGCGCCGCGGCTTGTTCCCACAGGTTGGAGAGGAACTTGTTTTCCGCGGTTCCCAGAAAGGCCTCGCACAAACCGTAGCTGCTGCTCATGACCGGAGCCAAGTTGTTGTCGATGATGTACTGCGCAGAGAGATCTACACCGTCGGTGGTAGCGGTGGTCGCCGAAACAACTAAGTCAATGGTGGCGGCGGGGGCCAGCGCGCTCGACCACTCCACGTCGAGTGTGTTTTCGACATTGTCGCCGTTGACTGATCCTGGATCGGGACCGTTGTTGATCTGATTAAAAAGCGTCGTGCCCGAGTAAGGAGTCGGCAAGAAATTAGAATGGAACGAGCTGATATCCGATGCGAGAACGTCGCTTCGCCCGACGATAGCGATGGTCTGTCCGGTGCCGTCAATTGGGCTGCTGGCGGTGATCAGAGGAGTTGCGTCATAGATAGTCCAGAAGTCTCCCGGGGCGATGAAATTTGAACCGTTGAAAGTGGCGTCTGGGTTTACTGGAACCAGCTTACTCGTGGCGCCTTCGTGCACGATCTTGCCCATTCCCAGAACATGGGATGCTGGGTGCTTGGTGAAGTTGTTGAGGGAGGCAACGCCGGCAACCACCGGGGCTAACGCGGCAGGAATTTGGGGAGGGCCCGCGTTAGCCCAGTGTTGCCGCCCATTCACCTCGTAGTGATTGATCTGCGTGCGAAACACCCGCTGCACCTGTGCGGCGGTACCGGAAAACTCAATGACGGTTCGACCGCGGGAAACGTTTCCCACCCCGAAACCACCTTGCTGGAGCCATCCCACGATCTGGGCAAGGTCAGACTGCGCCGCGCCAAACCTTTTGCCGAACTGATCCGGCGTCAGCCACTTGTGGAAATAGGGTGACTTCGGATCGTGCTGCGACGCCACGAACAACTGGAGGGCTTTCTCCTGCTCAGGGCTGCGTTGAAGCACCAGCAGCATGCGTTGCATTGGCAGAGAGGCAGGTGCCATCCCCTTATCGTATTGGGGCTGGGCGAGTGGATGAACATTCCCAGGGAGCGTGACCAATTTCGAATTGTCGATCGGTTGCGTGATCCTCTGCGACGCTTGCGCGGCAAGCTGGGAGGAAATCGCGAGTGTGATGACACCGATAGCTGCCAGATACCACGCACTGCTCTTCATCATTTTTGCGGTTCGCATCTCGTTAAAGCCCCCTGGGATTTCCTATCGTGTCTGGATCATTACTTTGTGAATCAGCGCGGTAGCAGTCGGGTTAAACACATTGGACAGCGAGTTGAACAAGATCGGGTATCCGCATCCCGAACGTAGCAACCGAACGGTACCGCTTGGCGTCCTTATCGGTCCAGTGCGAGTAAAAGTCGTGCCTGGCTTCTTCGTCGAATGCGAACCCGAATCCGATGGCCATTCAACCGCGGGCTAAGTTCCTAACCTCTGCGGGTTTGGGTCAACAAGAAGCAGCGCGATAGAGTCCATCTGCGGCATGCTCTGGCCGACCCAAAACCCGCCGGGGGCTTCCGGATCGAAGTGATGCGGCGCTAGCCGAGTTTCCAATGGCCTCTCGCTCAATCGGTGGTTCCGAGAGCGCGAAGCCACTATTCCTCCACCACCCCGACTTCAGCCACCCCCTCATGGATCGCGACTGCCGGAAGTGCGGGAAAGCGTAAACAAGGTGCCCCAGGAAGGCAATCCCCCGCCTATCTTGGTTCCATCACTTTTTCGTCCTGGTGCAAATCTTTTATAATGAGCTACTTGGAGCTAGATAACCGCGCCAGGCTCGACGGCTTGTTGCGCCCCATCCCATTCCCCCCGGAATGGCGCTGATTTACCCTGACTCCACACAATATAGCAATATTCTTACCCGCATTTCGTTCTATACTTTCTCAACAAAGCGCAAGTGCTTGACGCGACTGGCGAGGTCGCTCATTGCTGCCGTTCGTCTTCCACCTTGATTAGGGCTTCAAGTTGGGAGAAAAAGCGATTCAGGGCGTGGGCTGAAGCAATGGCAGCCTCCAGATCGCGGCGTTCTCCGAAGGTAACGATATCCTTTAGTGAGAATCGCGAACGAAGGCGACCGGCTGCGCACTCAGCGCTCAACATTTCGATTTTCGCGGCGCGAAGATCGGCAACGAGGCGGGCAGAATTGGGCGGCTCCGTGAGATCGGTTGTCACCCTACATCCTCTCTGTTCAGCAAGACGGAGGTGGAGGGTAAGCACAATCGTGCGTAGACGCAATGCCGCTTTCATCCTTGTTGCCTCACTCTTTTGTCCCGCTGCAAGTTGCATGAAATGAGTTACTTAATGCGTGAAGTCCGTGTTCATTCGGGAGAAAATTAGGAAGCACCCAATAAGGGTGGAGGGCTGCTGTGGGGCAGCCTGTCAACAGAGTTTTTCCAGGAGTGACGTCCATTAGTAGACGATTCGTATTTTCGGCGCTAGTTTTTGACGCTGAAAGCGGAGAGCTGACGCGTAACGGCGTCAAACTCCGCGTGCCTGACCAAGCCGCGCGCATACTCACCATTCTGTTGGAGCGCGGCGGGACAGTTGTGCCTCGAGAGGAGCTGCGGCGTTCTCTGTGGCCGACCGGCGAGTTTCTCGACTACGACCACTCCATCAACAACTCAATCAGCCAGTTGCGTGACGTCTTGCGCGACGACTCGCGAACGCCTCGATTTATCGAGACGATCCCCAAACGGGGCTATCGATTCCTTGCCGACGTGAAGACATCGTTGGAGCTCGGTGACGATTCGAGTCCTGCCCCCGAGAGGAGAAACGAAGAATCCGTGCCTGTGGGGCCCGCCGAACTGACGCCAGGCGACGATTCCAAAGGTGTCTTGCCGAAAAGTGCTCAGGCGGCGGAGGTCCGGAGCCCGAGGCCGCAGGTTCTTTTGAAATCAGCGTGGTTGCTGACATCGGCGATAGTTCTGGTCGTTCTTGCATCGGTTGCCTTCGTGGCGAGGCGCGAGTCGCCCCCACCCCAGAGTAAAGATGTCTACATTGGCATCGCTCCGTTCGAAGTTGTCGGCCCGGACGCGGAACAATTGGCCGAGAGTTTTCGCCTTGACCTTACGGATGCGGTCTCCCAGTTGCCCGCTGTCCAGGTTCGTGCCGCGCACTCCTTTCCTAAAGGCAGGAATGACGACGCCGGCATTCCTGCCCTTGCACACAATCTACAGATCGACACGCTCCTATTTGGGAAGTTCACGGTTCAAGGCAACGATTGCTTTCTTCAGTTCGAACTGGTGCGGGGGCGCGATGCCATCCACCTTGCATCTCTTCAGTACAGGGGAACGAAAGGCGAGCTAGCCGCCATCCGCGACAGGGCTCAGCGCGACATTTTCACTCGCTTGGCCTTGGCCCCGAACACGGAACGGCTGGTGCACGGAAACACAGAGAATCCGCGGGCCTATGAGTCTTACCTGCGCGCCCGCTACCACTTGTCGCAATGGACCGACGAGTCGGTGATCAAATCGCTGCAGGAATTTGAAAGCGCCATCGCTGAGGATCATAACTTCGCGCGAGCTTATGCCGGTCTGGCGAGTGCATATTTTGTTCTGGCCGAGCATGAGGCGAAACCAAAGCAAGAGAGTTATCGCAAGTCGAGGGAGTTGGCAGAAAAGGCCATTTCGATGAACCCTTCTCTTGCGGAAGCGCACGCAATGCTCGGACAGATTGCCCTGAATCAGGATTGGGACTTTCCGTTGGCAGAGAAGGAACTACGCCAGGCCGTGGAGCTTGAACCGAATCAAGCCATCTACCATCTGTGGTTCTCGGTTCTTCTCTGCGTGCAGGGTCGTTTCGAAGAGAGCCTTCACCAGATCGATCTGGCCCACGCCGCCGACCCATTCTGGCCTCCCGTATACATGACAGAAATCTTTCTCACCGGCGCCGCTCATCAGTACCCGAGATCGATCGACGCTGGCAAGAGGTTGATTGCACTGATGCCCGACTGGCCGCTCGGCTATGATCAGTTGGGACTTACCCTCTGGTACGCAGGCCGCTATCCGGAGGCGATTGATTCCTGGCGCAAGATGGCCCTGCTTGAGAAAGACACGGCACGGCTAACACTTGAAGAACGTGGTCTGGAGGCGTTTCACCGCGGAGGCGTTCCAGCCTACGCTCAAGTGCGGATCGAAGCCGCCAAGAGCGGAGCGCACTGGGCCCATGCCGAAAACGATTTCGACCTGGCGGAGTGGTACGTCTATGGCGGATCGCGAGAGCAGGCACTCGACGCGCTCGAGGCCGATGTAGCTCGCCACGACCCTAAGGCATTGCAGATGGCGGTCAACCCACCGTTTGACAGTCTCCATCAAGATCCACGCTTCCTGGCGCTTTTGGCCCGCGTTGGCCTCAGTCTTCCACGCACCTATCCCAAACCCTTACAGAGCGCGTCGTTAAAATAGTCAATTCCATTCCTTACGCTCCGATTGAGTACCCCATCAAGGCTTCCCAGCCGTCCGGACCCTTTTAGCGCCGCCTTCCACAAATCTGGTGCTGAACGTGACGTCACGGGATGAAGCACTCTAGAAGCTGTATTTCAAGGCAAACTGCAAGACTCGCGGTCCGTTTAGCGCATTAATGGTGGTCAGGGTTCCGAAACCGCCGGGTCCCGTGTTCGGGGCCAGATAGCAGGTCTGGTTTGTGCTGAGGCCGTCGCCACAGGTTGCGCCGAAGGGTGTGTAATGAATCGGGTTCACACCGGTTCCGTTCTGAACGTAGTAGTTTGCGTGGTTCAGCAGGTTGAAGGCCTGCACTTGCAGAGTGACGACGTTGCGTTCTGTGATGTTGAAGCGGCGTGCCAGCCCGAGGTCAATCTGCTGCGTCCAGGGGCCGTAAAAAGAGTCCAATCCTACGAGCGGACTCGGGCTGCCTGCGTTGATGCCCAGAGCGGAGTTGGCAGTGCTTTGAAGAGCGGCCGTATTGTTTACCGAATTCGGCAACGAACCGGCGTCGATCAAAGCCGCGTAAGGACGGCCAGACGCGAATTGCATCACCGTGCTCAGTGTCCAATTCGACAGAATTCCACGAAAGAGTCCCGATTGCAGATGGGAGCCGAAGCTCGGCGCATAGAAGCCAGCAATAGACAGGCGGTGGCGCTGGTCCAGCAGGTAAGGAGCGTGTGTGTTGCTGAAATCGAACTGGTTGTTGAAATCCACACCGCGCGACATTATGTTCTTCGAAAAAGTGTAAGCGGTCTGGAAAGCCACTCCATGGCGGAATCGCCGCTGCCCTTGCACGAAGAAAGAATTGTAGTTGTTGATTCCGGGCGTAATCAGCGCGTTGATTTGACCGACATTGGACGTGAGCCGCCCTTCGGTCAGAAGGCCCGAGTCCAGATTAGGTAGGACGACCGAACGTCCGTTGCACTGGCTCGGGTCGGTTGCGCCGGCCGAACACAGGATATAGGTCGTGGCACCCGCTGGAGGATTCATGTTCAGGTCGAAGGCGCTCGAAGAAATCAAGTGGACGCCGTGCGCCCAGGTCGTACCCACCGTTACAACCGTATCAGGCAGGATCTCGCGCTCGATCTGCAAGCTTCCTTGGAGGACATAAGGGAATCGGAAATGCGGGTCGACCAGGGAAATGTCGGACGCGGAAAACAAGGTCGTATTCGAGATCTGGTTGGGGAAGACCGTCTGCTGCTGGTTGGGCGCGAAGTTTGTGTCGTAATTCACTGAGACGGAGGCTTGCTGCGAAAGCAGTCCGTTTGAAACGACGGCATTCCGGTAATTCAATCCGTTGAGGTTCTCGTAGAACATTCCGAATCCACCGCGCACCACAGTCCTACCCATCGGCTGCCAGGCAAACCCGAATCGGGGCGCAACTCGCTGGTATTGATTGGGGAATTGCCCGGTCAGCGGGAATGCAGGGTTTTCCTTCGGCTGCGGATACACCTGGAAATCTTCGCGCACTCCTAAGTCGAGAGTCAGATGAGGACGAATCTGATATGTGTCATGAAAGTAAAAACCAGAGTAAGGAACGTTGAAAGAAAACTTGGGTTGCCCGGTGCTCTGAAAGAAATTGTCGTAGATTCCCAGGGCGAAGTTGGTCAGGCTCGAAAAGCTGTATGTGCCCCGGAAGGTGCCATTCTGTGCCTGCGCGTCCGGATCGAAACCGCCGAAGGCGAGATCCGTGACGTGGGAATCGCTGAACTCGACTCCGAATTTTAACGTGTGCTTTCCTTTCAGATAACTCACGTGGTCGGAGAGCTGCCACAACGCCTCGTTGGTACGCCCGCCGGCGAAGCCCGCATTGCCCAGTTGCAGATTGCTGCCACTTCCGGACTCCCCGCCCGAAGGAATCAGCAGAACGGTGGGAAGGACTGGATTAACCAGCCCGGTAGGAGTGGAGAACTGGTCGTCACGCGAGAAGCTGACGTGGGCCTCGTTCAAAAGATTGCTGCCGTATGCGTGGCTCCAGCCGGCACTGCCGTGATAGTCGCGCACGAAGCTATTGGCCAGGGTGCTGATTCCGAATAGCGGCGTCTGACTGTTCACAATCATTCCACTCGGAGAATCGAAACGATTCCAGTTCAAGCTGAGATAGAACCTGTCGTCCTTGGCATCGCGGTAATCGACTTTGGAAAAGAGTGACCAGTCGTTGCGAAAGCGGGGACGGACTCCGAGATTCGACTGGATCGCATGGAGCGCATTGGACACGTTTTGCAGATATTGCGGATTAGTCGCGTCCGGCGTGGCGAAATTCCCCGGCACTGGAAGGGAGCCGTCGGGAGCCGGCAGTTGCACTCCGTCGGGGACGCCAAAATCGGTCTGACTAATGTTTGCAAAGCTGGGGTTGATCACCGAGATCGGATTCTTTTGACGTTGTTGCTCGTAGTCGCCGAAGAACCACAGGTGATGCGACACGATCGGTCCACCGAGACTGGCGCCGAATTGCTGGAGAATGTCCACGGGCCGAGGTAGCCCTGCCGCCTTGTCGATTGCGTCGTTGGCGCCGGTGCCGGAATTGCGGTTGTAATAGAAAGCGCCGCCATGAAAGTCGTCAGAACCGGAACGGGTCACAGTGTTCAGAAAACCGGTTGCCGCCCCTCCATATTCCGCCCGGTACGGTGACACGGCGACCTGAAACTCCTCAATGGCGTTTTCTCCAAAGATGTACGGTACGCGCTCGCCGCCGCGTGCATTGCCAAAGTAGTTACTTGTAGCGCTGGCGCCGTCGACGGTGAAAGAGTTGGCACCGTTACCGTTGGCGTATCCAGTGTCTTCGCCGCCTTGCTCGCCTGCGAAGCTGATGAGTCCTGACTGGCCATCAGGATTGACATTTGGTACCAACAGTGCAAAATCAAGGAATCTCCGCCCACTGAGCGGAAGTCCATCAAGCAATCCACGGTCTACAACAGAACTCTGGTTGGAATCTTCTGTCTGCAAAAGCGGGGATTCGCCGCTCACCGTAATCGATTCGCTGCCGACTCCTGGCCGTAGGCGGAGGTTTACGCTCGTGGTTTGCCCGACCTGCACATCCACTGGTTCCACCCGTTGCCTCTGGAAGCCTGCAGCGGTCGCTTCCAGCGCGTAGAGTCCGACGGGCTGCGAGGGAAACAGAAAAAGGCCTGCGTTGTTGGTGACCCGCGTTAGCTTTTCGCCCGTATCCCGGGCTAAAAGAACGATGCTGGCGCCGGGCACGACCGCACCTGAGTCGTCGCGCACCGCTCCCCGGATAACCCCAGACGTGACGAAGGTCTGAGCGTACATTGCGGCTGGTAAGACACCGACCAGGAAAACGAGCAAATGGACGAGCTTCTTCATGGTGTGAATTCCTGTCTCCATGCTACAGGCGGAGACGCCAGTGACCGTCATAAAATTGCGCCTCGGTATTCGTTTGAAAAAGATTGTTCCCCTTGCCTGCGGAGGCAAAGAGAATCGAAACGCAAGCATGCACACGTTGTTGCTACACAGGAATTAAAGGAAGATGAATTGACGATGAATGCGACTGAAACTGAGGCAGATCATAAGCGTCTGGAGCGGCTGATGGCCCCCCGGTCCGCCACACTTCGCGAAAAAGCAGGAACGCCTCCTCGCGGAGGCGTCCTCTTCGGGTCGGTGGAACTTCCAACTCGTTGACTATTCAGACTCAGCTTTGGTGCTGACTTGCTTGGTTTCTGGCTGGGGCGTTGCGCCATTGCGCAATTCAGCGCCAGAGCGAGTCGTCGGATAGGGCTTGTCTCCCATCAGGCCTTCCCAGATGATCCGGTTGAATTTGTCCGGATCGACCCGATCTTCCTGGCTGAAGTCAAAACCCTTGGTTTTCGCCTCCCACCAAGCCGCATCGTGGGTGGAATGTGGCAAGCTTGCCCGGTTGACAAGGTCCTTGTTGAGAATCGGGAGCGTTGTAGTGAAAAGGATCTGCGCCGGAAACGCGCTATAGGTCCAGGTTGATTTGGTCGTGTCGAAAGCGTCCGTCATCGGCGGGACACCCGAGTCGTGCACACCCAACTTCGCGGTTCCGAGCACTTCTTCAATTGTGCGCAACATGCTGACGGTAGTGTAGTGAGTGGAAACCACAGCGCCGCCCTGCTTAACATAGGGACCAACAACGAAGCCGATGCTGCGATTTGCGCTGACATGATCGGCGCCGTCCTGCGAATCGTCTTCAATCACAAAAATAAGCGTGTTATTGGCGTACGGGCTGTGGGCAATCTTGTCGACTACCAGTCCCACCGCGTAATCGTTATCGGCGATCTGCAACTCAGGCGTATTCACGCCGAAAGAGGCGCTGCCGAAGCTGCCGAAATGGTCGTGGGCAAGGCGAAGCGTCTCCAGGGCCGGAAGATTATTGCCCTTCACGTAACCGTCGAACTCGCGCGCCCACTCCTTGTAACGGAAGAAGTCGGGGAACGATTGGTCGAATCCACGGAAGCAAAAATCTGTTCTCTTTATCAGAGCCGGATGTGTCGGGAACGCGACCTGCACTCTAGGCTTCTGGCCGCAAGGATCGGTCAGGTTTGGATTGAGGCCTAGAACCGCGCCCAAATCCAGAAAGAATCCGTAGTTGCGCACGGTGAGGCCAGCTTTGATGGCCGCGTCCCAGATATAGCCCAAGCCCTCTTCGCCCTCTGGGCCGTCGGCTGCGACCTCGTTTCGCGTACCGGGCAAAAGATCGGGATCGTTCGGATAGAGCGGCTGCCAGGCCTTGCGCGCAGCTACTCCAACCACCGCTACGTTAATGTTGCGGGCCGTGCCTTCGCTGTCGTAGTTTGAGCCGCCCTTTCCGTAGTTGACAGTCTGGCTCTTCTCGTTGAGATCCAAGGCGCGTGCGGCTGTGGACCACTGCCAGCCCTCCATGCTCGCGCTGCCGCTGTCGTAGAAGTTGTCGAGAGTTACGAAATTGCTGGCGAAGTTGTGGAAGTTGGGCGTGACGAATTGTGGAAACTGCGTCAGGGTTGGATCGCCGTTAGAGCCGTTCGTCAGGTCTCCGAGGACCTGGTCGTACGTGCGATTTTCCTTCACGATGTAGATGACATGTTTGATGTTCTGACGCAGGAACAGCATGGTCGCGATGTCCTGTTCGCTGAGTTGCAAGTTGAAACCGTTATTCTGGGCAACCTGACCGGTCAACTGCGAGAGTTCGTTCGAACTCGGCACGGGCAGGACGAGGAAACCGGCTTTCATGTTTTGCCAGGCATACTGGTTTCCCGAGCCATCCTGTGCGGAAACGCTTTGGCAAGCCGAGCCATAGTTGCCCCCGGCATTAATGAATCGGCAGTTCAACGGATTGGGGCCAGTGTTGCTCCGGCCGTTCACAACGTACAGCGTAGAACCATCCGGGCTGACGCTGACCGAGTTGGGCTGCCACCCTGTCGGGATCAGTCCAGTGACGACCGGCCGCTTGCCGGTCAGGCTGATGACCGCTACATCGTTGGCGCCGCCGTTGGTGACATACGCCGTCTTCTCGTCTGGCGAGAGGGTTACACTATTGGGATTGCTGCCCTTCGGAACTGTCTTTCCGCTGCCAAGTACGCCAACGGGAGCACTGGTGTTGACCTCGCTTAGGATCGTATTGCTGGCCGTACTGATGATGACCAAGGCGTCAGCATTGTCCACTGCGACGTAAAGCTGGCTCTGCGACTGGTTCAGAATCAGCTTGGTCGGATTACCCATGACGGGAATGCGCGTGACCAGTGTGGGGACTCCAGCGGCCAGACTTAACACGTCGATCTCGCGATCCCGCGAACTGGAGACGTAGGCGGTATTGCTGCCCTTCACGGCAACGCCGAAGGGGAATTCGCCGCCGGGCACGCCGGATTGTGCCGGATTGATTCTTCCGGGGCGGAGATCGTACTCAGCGAGCACCTTACCGTGGACGACATCCACTGTTGTGATGGAGTCCGTTTCGTAGTTGGCCACGACTACGGTAGACCCGTCGGCAGTAATGCCAACGCCGGCCGCAGTGGGACCCACACGAGTTTCTAGATTCATCAAATCGCCAGCATGGCCCATGGAGATCGGCGTACCGACTTCCGCCCACTGGCCATTGCTTTGCGCGTAGGTGTGGACGTTGTCGTCCGCACCGCCGGCAGCGTAGAACTTGGTGCCATCCGGGTTCCAGACCAGACCACCGAATGCTCGTGGTACCAGAACGACTTGCTTCTGCACAGGCACGCTGGGGGATGAAATGTCGTCTACGAAGATGTACTCACTGGAATCGGCGGCCTGAAAGTGGCCATTGGCATCCCGGTTTAAGTTGTAGCCACTGGTCAGGATGAGCAGAGTCTTGCCGTCCGGGCTCACTGCCGTGGTTTCAGCGCCATCGGGCGAGTAGTTCGGATAATCCGGCAAAGCAACCGTCAGGGGCTGAAACACCGAGCCGGTTGCGGCATTCGGTGTGATAGTCGCTCCTGTCGGCAAAATGACTGACTGTGCGTGGGCGTCGTTGCTAGCCATGATCCCCAAGGCCACAACGGCCGCGAGGCTGGCTCTGCAAAGGAAACTCTTGATGCACATGTGCAAATCCTCCACAAACTTGTTTGAGTTGAAGACTTTTCGAGCCGGTCCAAGTACGCAAAAGAGTCGGGGCAGGGAGATGAGAAATGAATAAACCAGAACTGTTGATGCCAGATGAAGGACAAATGAAAGTTTATGCACAGCTCGACCAACTGTCAGATATGAGGGACTGCGCGCCCCACCGGCGTCAGTCGACGAGGCGGATGTTCAACCGTGGTGAGTACTGCAGGGGCCCACTCGGGCGGCGCCCAGGGCAATGCCCGGTAAGCACTACTTGTGCGGAAAGACCTAGTCGGGAAGGTGCCCAATCAGATGCCCCTAGAATCACCTTGGGTACGGATTTCAACTCGGGTATGCTTGGCGCAAATGCAGGCCACGGTCGCGAGCCCAGTCATCGAGCTTTGTGAAGTTTCCTACACGGTAGGAGACACACAAGTCCTTTTCGAGGTCAATGTGCAAGTCCAGTCCGGGGAGACTCTTGTTTTGTTGGGACGCAGCGGCTCAGGCAAAACCACGACGCTGAAGCTGGTCAATCGTCTGCTATCACCCACTGCCGGGGAAGTGCGCGTGAGGGGCCTGCCAAATTCAGAAGGCGATGTCATTCGCCTGCGGCGCGGGATTGGCTACGTCATCCAGGACGTCGGACTGTTTCCGCATTTTACAGTGGAGCGAAACGTGGGGCTGGTCCCCAGGATCGAAGGGTGGCCCGAAGATCGAATTTGCGCTCGCGTGGAGGAACTAATGCACCTAGTGGGGCTTTCTCCCGACCTGGCGTCGCGCTATCCACATCAGCTCTCAGGAGGGCAGCGGCAGCGGGTTGGCGTGGCGCGGGCGCTGGCGGCAGATCCCGAAATACTGCTGATGGACGAGCCTTTCGGGGCGCTCGATCCTCTGACGCGCGACGAACTGCAACGGGAGTTTCTTTCCCTGCAGCACAGACTCCACAAGACCGTAGTCTTTGTGACGCACGACCTTCGCGAGGCGTTGCGGCTCGGGTCGCGGATTGCGCTCATGGAAGCGGGACGGCTGGTCACGGTGCTGACGCCGCAGGAATTTGTGCGGTCGACGGATCTGTGGGCGTCGGCGTACGTGAGGGCTTTCGGAGATGGGCTGGAGTCGGTTGCGAATCGAGGCGCGCAATGAACGTCTTTCGATTCATCTGGCAGAATCATGCGCAGGTGTTGGAACTCACGTTGGAGCATCTTTGGCTGGTGGGACTTTCTACACTGTTCGCGGCGCTGATCGGCGTACCGTTGGGCGTCGTGATCGCGCGGCGGCCGGGGTTGAACAAGCCGGTGCTAGGGGGCGCGAATATTGTTCAGACGATCCCGAGTCTGGCATTGTTTGGGTTTCTGCTGCCGGTGCCCTGGCTGGGCGAGCGTGCCGATCGGCTGGCGATTCTGGCGCTTACGCTTTATGCACTGCTGCCGATTATTCGGAATACTTACACGGGAATTCGCGGAGTTGATCCCGCGGTAGTAGAGGCTGGGCGAGGTATGGGACTGACGGAATCGCAGCTTTTGTTTCAGGTGCAACTGCCGCTGGCGTTGAGTGTGATCCTTTCGGGGCTGCGGGTGGCAGTTGTTATTTCCGTGGGCCTGGCCACGATTGCTGCGGCGATTGGCGCGGGCGGGTTGGGAGAATTTATTTTCCGGGGCCTAGCCATGGTCGACGACAGAGTGATTCTTGCTGGGGCGATTCCCGCTGCGATCCTTGCGCTGGGGGCGGACTTTGGGCTGGGATGGCTGGAGCGGCGGTTGCGTGCACGATGAAGGATCGTCGATCGAGCGCTCTTTCTCTGCTTCTGTTAGCGGCGGTTCTGCTGGCGTCTTGTTCACCGTCGCACTCCGATCGCATTGTCATCGGTACGAAGAATTTCACCGAGTCTTTTCTTTTGGGCGAACTTCTGGCGCAGCAGATCGAGGCGCACACTCATCTGAAAGTGGAGCGGCGGTTCTATCTGGCGGGAACTTACATTTGCCAGCAGGCGATACTGACCGGGCGGATTGACATTTATCCGGAGTACACGGGGACGGCGCTGACGGCGATTCTCAAGCAAAAAGCCGAGGGCGATAAGGCGGAGGTTTATCGCCGGGTCAAGAACGAGTACGAACGTCGTTTTGGGCTGACGTTAGGTCCGGCTCTCGGGTTCAACGACACTTTTGCGATGGAAATACGGGGCGAGGACGCGCGGCGGTTGAATGTGCGGACATTGTCGCAGGCGGCGGCGTTTGCTCCGCAATGGCGCGCCGGGTTTGGCTACGAGTTCATGGAGAGGGCGGATGGATATCGGGGACTGGCGGCAACGTACGGTCTGCGGTTCGCCGAAGCGCCACGCGTGATGGACTTGGGCCTGCTGGCGCGGGCGTTGAAGGACCATCAGATTGACATAGCTGCGGGCAATACTACCGACGGACTGATTCCTGCGCTGAACTTGTTTGTCCTGGAGGATGACAGGCACTATTTTCCCCCATACGAAGCGGTGCCCGTGATACGGGAGCAAACTCTACAGCAACATCCGGAGGTCGCCGAAGCGCTGGCGGAACTTGCAGGGAAGATCTCCGACGAGGAGATGCAGCGATTGAATTACGCGGTTGATGGGCAGCATCGCGATGCGAAGGATGTGGTACACGAGTTCCTGAGGAAGCAGGGACTTGTCCAGTGAGTGAGCCGGCTGGCTGGTTCAGAGTAGTAGCGAACCTTGTAGAGTGAGGACGGCGGCGCCTTTGAGGACGACGCGTTCTCCTGCCATCTCACACCAGAGTTCTCCGCCGCGCTCCGACACCTGGCGGGCGTGGAGGTGCGTTTTGCCAAGGCGGCGAGTCCAGTATGGGGTCAGGGCACAGTGGACCGAGCCGGTCACGGGATCTTCAGGGACGCCATAGCTTGGGGCAAAGTATCGCGACACAAAATCGACTTCCTCTCCGGGCGCTGTGACCGCGACGGCAAAAGGGTGGAGTTGTTCCAGTCGCGCGAGATCGGCGCGGAGGTTGCGGATTGCATTCTCCGTCTCGTACACGGCTATGTAGGTATCATTCGCTTCCAGGACTGTGGATGGGGGTGGGCCAGGGCCGAGAGCGCGGTACAACTCGTCCGGGACCCCGGTGCAGGGTTTCGGAGGCAGGGCAGGAAAGTCCATCGAGAAGAACTCGCCGTCTTTGCGAACGGTCAGCGCGCCGCTGAAGCGCGTTTCAAATCGCACCGTATCGAGCCCGGGTTGCTGGAGGTTGAGCACGACAAAGGCGGACGCGAGCGTCGCATGGCCACATAGTTTTATCTCGCACTGGGGCGTAAACCAGCGGAGTTCGGGGCGGTCTTCCTTGGGCACGAAAAAGGCGGTCGCAGAAAGATTGTTTTCGGCTGCGACTTTGCGCAGAGTCTGGTCATCTAACCACGCATTGAGTGCGCAGACCGCTGCGGGATTGCCTGCGAATGGCCGGTTGGTGAAGGCGTCCACCCGAAAAATGGGAATGCGCATCGCCATATTTTACGCGGCTTTCGCGGCGGCGTGGAACGCCAGGTGTGGGCTGGCGGGTACCGAGCCGGGATGTGTCTAGCCCAGTCGTGACCGTTCTTTTCGCGCTTCGTCCAAGCAGTAACAGGAGACCCGCATGCTCGCTGCTCGAGGGGACACTGCAACTCGCAACGTACTGCTGGAACGACTTTCCGCTGCTCGCTGGCGAAGTGATGCTTTGTTCAACCTGGTCCGCGCTGATTCGATTTACGAACGTCCGATTGCGGAGCGTCATCGCATTATTTTTTATCTGGGGCACCTTGAGGCGTTTGACTGGAACCTGCTGCACGAGAACGTTTTCGGGCTGAAGAGCTTTCATCCTGAATTTGACCGGCTGTTTGCTTTTGGCATTGATCCGGTCGGCGGTGGTTTGCCATCGGACCAACCGTCAGATTGGCCCTCTCTGGAAGTTGTGCACGATTACGCGAGGCGAATTCGCGCTGCCCTGGATGCGAAGCTGGGCGATGGAATTCTGGAATCGCGCGATTCCGCGCGTGAGCGTTTTCCCCTCGACACCTTACTGAACGTTGCCATCGAGCACCGGCTGATGCACGTCGAAACCCTGGCCTACATGCTGCACCAGTTGCCGCTGGACCGGAAAATTCAGCAAGTGGATCCGCCAAATCTTGTCACTCCGCCCGTGGTTCATCGAATGGTTCAGATTCCGGCCGGGACGGCGACACTAGGTCTCTCACGCGGTGGCGAGATCTTCGGCTGGGACAACGAATATGAGGTGCACACGGTGCCGGTACCTGCGTTTGAAGCTGACCAATACATGGTGACGAACCGGCAGTACGTCGATTTCATGGCGGCGGGCGGCTATGAGACACGCGTTTTTTGGAACGACGATGACTGGAACTGGATAACCGCTCACGGCGTGTCGCATCCAGTGTTTTGGAAGAAGGCAAGTGGCGAGTGGCTCTATCGCACAATGTTTGAAGAGACTCCATTGCCTCTCGACTGGCCTGTGTATGTGAGTCACGCGGAGGCCGCAGCGTACGCGCGCTGGGCAGGGAAGTCCCTGCCGACAGAAGGGGAGTGGCATCGCGCTGCATACGGTACGGTGGATGGAAGCGAGAGACGTTATCCCTGGGGAACCGAGGAGCCGAATTCAGATTTCGGCAACTCTGATCTCGGTCGCTGGCACCCTATGCCAGTGAACGCCTTTCCGCGAGGCAGCAGCGCTTTCGGCGTGAAGGGCATGTTGGGCAACGGGTGGGAGTGGACGTCCACGGTTTTCGCCCCGTTTCCCGGATTCGAGCCATTCCAGTTTTATCGCGGATACTCGGCTGATTTCTTCGATGGTAAACACTTTGTGATGAAAGGTGGATCGGCGCGCACGGCTGCGTGCATGCTGCGGTCCACGTTTCGCAACTGGTTTCAACCACATTATCAATACGTGTATGCGGGGTTCCGCTGCGTGAGCCGCTAACAATAAGGAGCCGAGTCAATGCTCGTCCATGCGATTCCAACCAATGCGACATACGAATTCGCCGCCGATGTTCGCGCCGGACTCACGCGGCCGGGACAGAAGGAACTTCCGTCGAAGTATTTCTATGACGACGTGGGGTCGGCGCTTTTTGAAGTGATCAGCCATCTGCCGGAGTATGGGCTCACGCGGGCCGACGAACGATTGCTGCGGCGCCATTCGGATGAGATCGTGGACCGTGTTGCGGGGCCGGTGGCTGTGGCTGAATTGGGTAGTGGCACTGGGAAGAAGACACGCTGGCTCCTCGAGGCGCTCTGTCGACGCCAGCGGACGCTGTACTATCCGGTGGAAATATCTCCCTCGGCACTGGCGATGTGCGAACGGGAACTGGGCAACATCGATTCGATTAGCATTGTGGGTTTTGAACGCGAGTATCTCGATGGGTTGCTGGAAGTGGCGGCGTATCGTCAGGCTGGTCAGCGGCTATTCGTGCTGTTCCTCGGGAGCACGATTGGCAACTTCGATCGCCCAGCGGGTGTGAAGTTCCTGGCCGAGGTGCGGCGGATTCTCGAACCCGGCGATTCTCTCCTTCTTGGAACCGACTTGGAAAAGCCCAGCGCACAACTGCTCCGAGCCTACGACGACGAGCTTGGCGTGACCGCTGCTTTCAACCTTAACCTGCTGGCTCGCATCAATCGCGAACTCGATGCTGACTTTGACTTGAGCCAGTTTGCTCATGTGGCGAAGATCAACTACGACGCACGGAGTGTCGAGATGCACCTGCGGTCCACGTGCAGGCAGACGGTGAGCATTCCCGCGGCAGAGGTTGTGGTCGAGTTTCAAGAGGGAGAAACGATTTGGACGGAAAGCAGCCACAAGTACTCCACGGAGGAGATTGTCGTGACCGCGCGCTGTGCCGGATTTCGCTGCGAGACGCAGTGGATCGATGAGCAGTGGCCTTTCGCCGAAAATCTGCTCATCGCGGTATGAGTTCGCGGAATCGCAAGGGAGTGTCTAACTGGAATGGACAACGGTTCGTGTCTCGTTTCTCAGGACGTTCCAGACTTGCGCCAGGCACGCAGGTTGATGGCGCTCATGACCATGCAGAATACGTTGGCAGGAATGAATCCCAGTTGATCGGTTTTGAAGCCGATGATGCAGACAAGTACGCTATTGATGCCAGCCAACGCCCAGCCTTCCCAGTACCGCCGCCCCACCAAAATCGTGGAAGCGATGGTCAATATGCAAGATAAATAATCGAGCCGAAACACAGATGGAGACCTCCAAAAACATTGTGAGTGAAAGACGTGGCTCTTGACTGTGATTATGCCCTTTGGTTACATGACCGAGGTCACTTGACCGAACCTCAAGACTCTTTGCTGGAGGAACCGATGCCGAAAGAATGCACACACCTCGACCAGATCAAAATCAGAGAAACGAACAAGCACGTATGTGAGGATTGCGTAAAAACTGGCGACTCCTGGGTGCACCTGCGCTTGTGTCTGATTTGCGGACATGTGGGCTGCTGCGACTCGTCCAAGAACAAGCACGCCACCAAACATTTCCACAAGACTCAGCACCCGCTGATCCGTTCCATTGAGCCTGGCGAAGCCTGGGTGTGGTGTTACGTGGACGCGATGGAGCCAGGGGAACTCGTAGCTTGAAGACGGGCGCTAGCGGTGCGACCGGAATGCAACTTCCTGTATCTAATCAGCCGGGTCAGATTCCGGCGGGCTTTTTGCAGTTACCGCCTGGGGCCTCGCGGCTTTGAGCGACTATGGCGAAACCGATATTACTGAGCGTCGATGACGATTCCGATGTTCTGCGGGCGATCGAGCGTGATTTGCGATCGCACTACGGCGCTGACTATCGCGTCATCGCCAGCGACTCGCCGGAGGGAGCGCTGGACCTGCTCAAGGGACTGAAAGTCCGCAATGACGGCGTGGCCCTTCTCCTCGCGGACCAGCGCATGCCCCGCATGGACGGAGTCGCGTTTCTGCAAGAGGCGAGACATATATTCCCCGGCGCCAAGCGGGCATTGCTTACCGCCTATGCCGACACCAACGCCGCGATCAGCGCCATTAATCAAGCGAGCCTCGACTATTTCTTCATGAAGCCGTGGGACCCTCCCACAGAGCACCTCTACCCCCAACTGGATGACTTGCTCGATGATTGGCGAGCATCGTATCGTCCCGCATTCGATGGAATCCGAGTGTTGGGAACAAGGTGGTCGCCAAGATCGTATGAACTGCGCGATTTTCTGGCGCGCAATCAGGTTCCCTATCAGTGGATCGACGTTGAGTACTCGGCCAACGATCCAGAAACCAAAGTCCTGCTCGATGCCTTGGGGCCAGAGGCAAGCAGCCTTCCTGTCGTCCTCTTTCCGGATGGGACACGACTGCTCGACAGCGCACCCAGCGAAGTGGCGCAGAAAGTCGGGCTGCGAACGCGGGCGCAAACCAGTTTCTATGACTTGGCAATTGTTGGTGGAGGGCCAGCTGGTCTGGCAGCTGCGGTCTATGGCGCCTCGGAGGGTTTGCACACAGTAATGATTGAGAGGGAAGCTCCGGGTGGCCAGGCGGGAATGAGTTCGCGGATCGAGAACTACCTCGGTTTTCCCAGCGGGCTGAGCGGAGGCGACCTCGCCCGTCGTGGCGTGGTGCAGGCTCAGCGTTTCGGAGTGGAAATCCTTTCGCCCCAGGAGGCAGTCGGCGTCCGGACGGAGGGGCCGTACCGGATCATCAAATTGGCCGATGGCAACGAGATATCCTGCCACGCTTTGATGATTTCGACCGGAGTGCAGTGGCGACGTCTGGAAGCCCCTGGGATCGACCGGTTGCAGGGTGCGGGCGTCTACTACGGTGGCGGAGCCACGGAAGCCTTGTCCTGCAAGGGCGAGGTCGTCTACGTGGTCGGCGGCGCGAACTCCGCCGGTCAGGCTGCAATGAACTTCTCCAAGTACTCCGAACGCGTCGTGATCTTGGTCCGCGGGACGTCGCTCGCCAGCACGATGTCGCAATATCTGATTGACCAGATCAAGGAGACCCCCAACATTCAGCTATGGACGCATGCCAACGTGGCTGAGGTCCACGGCGAAACCCACCTGGAGGAAATTTCAGTTCTTTGCTCAGACACGAATCAGGTAGAGCGAGTGCCCGCCAGTGCTATGTTCATCTTTATTGGAGCTCTGCCGCGGACTGACTGGCTGGCCGGTATCGTCGAACGCGACGAACGCGGATTTCTTCTGACCGGTCCCGATCTGATGCAAGGCGGACAGCGTCCCAAGGGATGGTCGCTCGACAGGGATCCTTTCCTGCTGGAGACGAATGTTCCCGGTATTTTCGCAGTGGGCGATGTGCGACACGGTTCGGTGAAACGCGTAGCTTCGGGAGTTGGCGAAGGATCAGTCGCGGTGCAATTCATCCATCAGTACTTGAGCAAGGTATAAATGGCGGAATTATCGGAACTACTCCGGCGCGCACCAGTCTTCGCTGACCTGCCAGACGACCAAATCGCGTGGTTCCTCAGCCAGTCACAAGAGCTGCGCCTCGACGCCGGTGTCGCCTATGCGCGGCAAGGCGAGCCGGCAGACGCAATGTTCGTGCTCTTGGAAGGAGAGTTTCAATGGCGAGGTGAACTTTCCGGTGAGACCCTCGTGCGTGAAATCAAGGCGGGCGAGGTCACGGGGGTGCTTCCGTTTTCCCGGATGAAGAAGTTCACCTTGACCGGACGAGCCATAACGGATGCCCGCGTCCTGCGATTTCCTGCTCTGCTTTTCCCCGACCTCGTGCAGAAGATGCCGGAATTGGCAACGCGCCTCGTCGGTCTGATGTCCGACAGGATCCGCGAAGCCACTCGGTTCGAGCAGCAGCGGGACCGGCTTGCCGCCTTGGGAAAACTTTCGGCAGGTCTGGCCCACGAGCTCAACAATCCCGCTTCTGCCGCCAAACGCGCTACCAGCCAACTGCGCGACATCCTGAAGCGGGTTCGCGACGCCAGCCTCGAACTCGGCAGGCGCACGCTTACTGCGGAGCAGAAATCCGAGATTGAGAAATTGGAGTCTTCTCTTTCTCAAGTGGACGGACCTCCGCCGGACCCCCTTACCGCCAGCGCACTGGAAGATCAGATTGACTCCTTGCTTCGCAGTCACGGGCAAAACGACCTGTGGCAACTCGCAGCCGATCTTGCGCACAGGAACTTCAAGCCCGAACTATTGGAACACCTGTTTGCGACGCTCGATGCCGGCACCGCGCGGGCCGCACTCGTAAGGATATCTTCTTCGGTCGAGATCGCCGGTCTCTTGAACGAAATTGAGAGCAGCACTTCTCGGATTTCTGAACTGGTGGGTGCGATCAAGGAATATACCTTTATGGATCAGTCGCCCGTTCAGAACGTGGACATCGTTAAGACCCTGGAGACTACGCTTACCATCCTTAACCACAAACTCAAGCGTGGCGTGGCGGTGAAGCGCGACTATCAGCGCGTTGCGCTTCTGGTCAACTCCTTCGGCAGCGAACTCAACCAGGTTTGGACCAACATCATCGATAACGCCATTGACGCGATGGGTGGAAAAGGTGAGATGCGAGTCCGCACGTATCGCGAGGACAATTGTGTCGTAGTGGAGATCGGCGACAACGGCCCAGGGATTTCGCCGGAAATCCAGCCCCATATCTTCGAGCCCTTCTTCACCACCAAGGGAGTCGGAGAGGGAACCGGGCTCGGCCTCGACACGGTGCAACGCATTGTGAAAAAGCATCGTGGGAATATTCAGGTGAGTTCTAAACCTGGAGACACCCGCTTTCAAGTCTGGTTGCCGTTAGCGGATGGTTCTAACTAGCATCGAGGATCTTGAGGGAGATCACAAATGAAACACCTGCCTCCAACCCTCCGTGGTAACGAAAAACGCTGCATCGAGAATTGAAGACAAGAAAATTCACGTGGAACCGCAACCAGACACGATCGTCCTCGTCAACGGAATTGTGGATGACTGCACTGAGCTGGGAGAAATGATGAAAAAGTAATAAAGAGTTCATAAAACTCGCGTGAAAACTGAGGCTTCGGTGCTAGGCTCTGGGGAGAATCTTGGGGCCGTTCCCCTAACGCCATACCATGCACCGGAGGGACCGAACCAATTCGAACAAGCAGCGTACGGGTCCAAGAAGAGTTATGCGATCCCTGCTGCGAGCGGTGCCTGCCTGCATCGTCGTAGGCCTAATCACTTTCATTGGCTACGGGCTTCGACTCAACTACACAACGGTAAGCTTTTGCTTCTTGATCGTTGTTGTGCTGCAGTCGCTCTTTGGGGACTTTCTTTCCTCGGCGGTTGTCTCTCTGTTTTCTTTCTTGTGCCTAAACTACTTCTTCATTCCTCCCATCTTTTCTCTCCGAGTGAGCGATTCATCGGATACGGTCGCGTTGATTGCCTTCCTGGTCGCAGGGTTGGTCATCACACGCCTCACCTCGCGGACCCGCGAAGCCGCAGCCTCCGAGGAGTTGCAGCGCCGCGAGATGACGGGACTGTACGAACTAGCACGCAAACTGCTGCAAATGAAGCCGGAAACAACGAGCCGGGAGCAGTTGCTGGAGCCATTCAAGTCCGAGTTCGAACTGAGAGCAGTTTGCTTGTTTGATGCGGATCAGGCGGAGCATCATCTGGTGGGAGAATCACTGGAGCTCGCAGATGCGACTCGAGCGGCATACATTGGCGCGCGCGATTGTCAGGATCACGGTTCGGGTATGGCAGTTCGGCTGCTTCAGGCCAGAGGTGTCACGATCGGTGCGATCGGCTTTGAAGGTTTGCGAGATCTTGATCTGGCTGGGCCTTTGGCAGCGCTGGCAACGATCATGATCGAACGGCTGCGCGCATTTCAGCACGCCAGCCGCGCAGCTGCCGCAGCCGAGGCAGAGGTGTTTCGCGGCGCAGTTCTGGATGCGCTCGCGCACGAGTTCAAGACTCCGCTTGCCACAATCCTTACCGCAGCGGGTGGGATTAGAGAAGCCGGCCCGCTGCGGACCGATCAATTGGCGCTGGCGGAGGCTGTGGAATCGGAGGCATCCCGTCTGGAACAGTTAACTACGCGGCTGCTGCGCTTAGCGCGGCTGGATCGCGAAGAAGTTAAGCCGCAGATGGAACTCATCGATCTCGGCGAAGTGACAAAGTCCATAGTCGACCAGTATTCCCGGCGATGGCCAGATCGTCATCTCGCGTTCCAGGGCGCCAGGGTTCGTGTCCTGGGCGATCGGGAGTTGTTGTGGCTCGGCCTCGCACAACTATTGGACAACGCCTGCAAGTACTCACGTCCAGAGTCGGAAATAACGGTTTCCGTCGAATCGGTCGGCGAAACAGCCGTAGTGCGCGTGTGGAACTGTGGGAGCTCGATTCCGTCAGGCGAACGAGTCAACATTTTTGAGCGTTTCTACCGCGGCGTCGAAGCACGTCGGCTCGCCCCCGGCTCGGGATTGGGCTTATACGTTGCCCGGAAGATTGCGATAGCGCACGGAGGCACGATCGCTCTCGATCGCAACGGGCGCGAGGACGGCACGGCATTTCGGTTCTCGATCGCGAATGCACAAGGTGAGTCAAATCATGACACGAAGGTTTAAGGTACTAGTGGTCGATGACGAGCCAGCTCTGCGCAAGGTGCTGCAAACTTCCCTGGAGGCTCGCGGATTCTCGGTCGAAGAAGCGGGGAGTGCCGAGCAAGCCCTCGACATGGTTCCACAAGGAGGGTTCGACTTGATTCTGCTCGATATCAATATGCCAGGCATGGGCGGAATTTCGGCGTGCCGGCGCATTCGCACGCTCGTGACCCATGTCGGAATTGTCATGGTGACGGTACGAGATGCGGAGCACGATATGGTCCAGGCGCTGGAAGCTGGAGCGGACGACTATATCACGAAGCCCATTCGCTTCGGTGAGTTTGTGGCACGGCTTCATGCCGTGCTTCGGCGCACTGTCCCCGACGGTGCGCTTGCGACGACACTGCAAGCGGGAAATCTGGAAATTGATTTCGAACGCCGAATATTCCGTAGAGCGGGCGAGGTGGTTCATCTCACGCCTACGGAATTTGATCTGCTGGCGCTGTTGATGAGGAATCAGGGGATGCCACTAACCCATACCAAACTGTTGCGGACCATCTGGGGGCCTGAGTATGGGAAGGAACTGGAATATTTGAGATCGTATGTGAAGACGCTCAGAAAGAAAATTGAAGAGGACCCCGCGCAGCCCAAATATATTCTGACCGAACCTTGGGTGGGTTACCGTTTTTACAATCCTTCTGACGGAGAGCAGTCCACCCTCGAAATCGGCGAGTGACTTTCGCTTGCACTCGACCAGGCGGCGACCAGAATTCCCCGAACAAGCAATGGCAGAGGGCGGCGTATATTCCGCCCTCTCCGATCGAACTACCTCTGTGCCGCCTTGCCTTGGGGGTCTTGAGTGAGCTGCTCTTGTTGCGCCGCCAATGTTTCGGACTCCTTGGCCTCTTGAGCATATTGCTTCGCGAAGTAGCGATAGTGACTGGCACAATTGCAGGAAATACCCTGCTTCGATTCAATGGTCGCGGGCTGCGTTGCTAGATAGTCCGCCTGTGCTGAGAATTCCTGTGCCTTCGCTGTCAGACGTTGCGCTTGGGTCCGGTAGTACGCAGCGAGCCGTTGATGGTCTGCGGACGTTTTGGCCGTCGCTAGCAAGGTTTTCACTTCTTTCTTGCTGAGGCTCGGTGAATTCTCTGCGACAGCACCCCCCACAAGCGCGCACGACAACAACAAACAGATAACGGTTGAGCTAACGCGCCGCCCAATCTCGTGATGTGTGTTCTTCATGTTCCCACTCCCTTGGAGCATCCGCTCCGTAACTTTCTTCCTACTTCAACTTATTGCGGGAAGAATGAAGAAGGCATGAAAAGCAACTGCGCCGATACTGCACGAACTCGGTTAGGCCGTGGTGCGCGCCGATGGTGGCCGTGCACGATTCGCTGAAGCAGAAACATTTATGACCTGCAATCAAACATTTGATAGGGCTCTTCACGGTTTTTTCACGCGTCGCATTCTATCTTCCGTCATCGCAAGTTCGACCTCCGGCGCGCAAGTCGAACGCGATTGAGCTTCGTGCACGAGCGAACACGAGACCAGCTTACGAATACTTTATGGTTTCCTTGTTCCACCTTTACGGAGCTTCCTGTGCAATCGAATCGAAGGATTAAGGAGCGTAATGGACACCAATCGCGTACCACCAACAGACAGGACGGTAAGAAGTATGACAACTCTGGCAAGTAAGACACGCCCAGTCTGCGGCCTTCCTCTAGCGTTCATGTTGACTCTTGTCCTGGCGCAAAGTCCGTTGTGTCACGCTCAGGCCTCGGCACAGCCTCAAGCTCAGACGAAAGTGGCGCAATTGCACGAGCCCGCGCAGCCCTCGCCGGACGGAGCCGCAGTGGATGCGGGATCGACGACCAATCAGGCACCCCAACCGACAGCCACTCCCAGTCTGGTGATGCCCGCAGAGGTGGCGAACGAGCTTAAAGCTATGAAAGCGCGCATCGAGCAGCTCGAATTACAGCTGAAGGGAAGCGCAGCCGGACAACCCTCCCCCGTGGACACAACCTTGGCAAAAGAAACCAATCCGGCGCCGGCTGCAGCGCCGGTAGAACCAGCGGCGCCGCAGGACCAGTCGGCATCTGCGACTCCGGCCGCCAAGCCGGAAAAGCCAGAGCCGACGGCGCCCTTTGCGTATGCCGACTGGACCTGGCTCAACGGCAACGCGCGCAATAAAGACGCGGTGTGGGACTCGAAATTCTTCACGCCAGAAATCAGGTTCGACACCAACTTCGTGAGCAGCTTTAATCATCCGAAGGACGACTCGCTCGGCGGATCGACGGAAATATTTCGGTCCAACGAAATCCAGGTGGAGCAGATTAGCTTCGGCGGCGATTTTCACTGGCAGAACGTTCGTGGAAGAGTCTTGACGTTGGGCGGAATGTTCGGAGTCACAACACCTAGAAATGATGCCAGCGTCGGACGCGGCCAATGGGATCTTCGCGGCGCCTATAAATACTTCGCCGAAGCGTACGGCGGGTATCACTTCAACGTCAATCACGGCCTCAACATCGACGCAGGAATCTTCGTTTCTTACATTGGCCTTTTCAGCTACTACAACTTTGACAACTGGGCCTACCAGCCATCGTATGTATCGTCCAACACACCATGGTTCTTCAACGGCCTGCGGATCCAGTGGTTCCCCACCGACAAACTGAAGATCGAGCCCTGGATCATCAACGGATGGCAATCGTATGGCAGGTTTGGCACCCATCCTGGTCTGGGAGGGCAGATCTTATGGCGCCCGAAGCCGTGGGTTTCAATGGTCTTCAACAATTACGGCTTCGGCGAAGACACCCTGTGGACTGGGAACGTTCCAATCGGCCGCTCGCGCATCCACACCGACGACAGCATCGAAGTCAAGTATTACGACCATCCCGAAAAGATGCTCGACAAGATGGCCTTCTCGTTCACCGGCGATCTGGGTTGCGAGTATGGCGGCGGTGTGAGCTGTCACAAGAACAATCCCCTCGTTACCACCGCGACGGGCGGGCCAAAGGGTGGTCCCAAGCAAAGTTTCGCGGGGTGGATGGCCTACAACCGCTTTTGGTTCAAGAACGATCACTACGGCGTAACGGTTGGCTACGGCGTGTTGGACAATCCCGGCCGATACCTCACACTGCTTCCGCCGATCAACGGGGCGGATGCGATCTCCGGATCGCCGTACTTCCCGGCGAGCCCCGGCACGCCATACAAGGCCTGGGACACGTTGGCCACTTTCGATTGGATGCCCAAACAGTACATCACCTTCCGCTGGGAGTATGGATATCGCCACGCGGATCAGCCGTATTGGTCGGGCCGTGGCGGGATCACACCTCCAGGCGGCAACAACGGCTCTCCTGCTGAATTCGTCTGCATGGACAACACACCAGACCCGACCGGCGCAGGTTGCTCGGCGCACGGCGGTCTTTGGAGCCCAGACCTGCGAAAGGACGAACCCAGCCTCAGAATGGCCATCATGGTCAAGTTCTAGTTGAGGCGAGACTATGCGTCTTCTTGGTGCGGGAACAACAATGCGGGCGGAGCAAGAAAGGAGCAGCGCTCCGGATCTCGTTTCAATTCCGGCGTTGCTCCGCTCGCCCTCCCCTTGCGCCGCTCGAAAGCGACGCGGCATTCAATCCCATGGAACTCAGTTTCGGCAGGTCCCTTAGGTGCTGAGGCAAGAGCGGACGTCAATTCACTCTAAGGTCCGCTGCACGTGCATGTCCTTCGACAGATTGGGAACACGCCCTCCGGACTTTCGGAAAGCGCAGGTGTTTGCCGTGCTAGATAGGGAACCAAAATGAAAAGTCGAAGTCCGAAGATCATTCTTCTTCTGCTCTCCGCGTTCTTACCGCTTATGTTCGGCGGCTGCAACGAGCGCGTCGACGCGGCGGCGGAAGCCCCGCCGCCTGCCAATGTCGTTCCTGGGGCGGATGTCAGTCTCTTCAGCATTGAACACCCAGATCAATTCCCGCTTGTTGCGGCCAGCGCGCTTCCCGCACCTTCCGAGTTAGTCGTCACCGGTACGGTCGCGCCCGATGTTTCTCGCAATGTGCCAGTCGTTTCGCTTGCTTCCGGGCGGGTGGTGGCCATTCACGCGCGGCTCGGAGACAGTGTACAAAAGGGGCAGTTATTACTAACCATTCGAAGCGACGACGTGGCTGGCGGCTTCGGCGCCTATCGCAAGGCCGTAGCCGATGAGCTTCTCGCCCGAAAGCAGTTGAGTCGCGCGGTGGACCTTTATGCGCACGGCGCCATCGCAGAGCAGGACCTCGAGGTCGCGCGAGACACCGCCGATGACGCCAAAGTCACTCTCGAGACCGCGACCGAGCATCTTCGACTCCTGGGCAACGATCCCGACAAACCGATGGGCATCGTGGACATCGTTGCGCCCACCACGGGCGTGATCACCGATCAGGAAGTAACGAACGCAGCGAGCGTGCAGGCCTACTCATCGCCGAGCCCGTTCACGATTTCAGATCTCTCGTCAGTCTGGATCCTGTGCGACGTGTACGAGAATGACCTGGCCAATGTGCGGCTCGGGGACGCTGCGGAGATCACTCTGAACGCGTATCCCGATCGCATGTTCAAAGGAAGAGTCAGCAACTTGGGCGCGATCCTCGATCCGAGTATTCGCACGGCCAAGGTTCGGATCGAAGTTCAGAATCCAGGGTTCATGCGCCTGGGAATGTTCGCCAAGGCGGTTTTCCGCGGTCAAACCAAAGAAGTGCACACCGTTGTCCCGGCGTCCGCGGTCCTGCACATGCACGATCGTGACTTTGTCTTCGTGCCCGCGCCGGAAAACAAGTTTCGTCGCGTAGAGGTTGTCGGTGGGGATGTCCTGCCGAACAACACAAGTATGCAAGAAGTTAAATCTGGGATCAAACCAGGACAACAAGTGGTTTCGAACGCCCTGACGTTGGACCACGTGCTTGCGCAGTAATACTTAGTTAGTCGCTTTTTCGACACGCCGAAATCCTGGAGAAGTGGGAAGGAAAACAGTAACCAGCAAATGATCCGCGCTCTCGTAGATTTCGCCCTGAATAACAAGTTCGTGGTGCTGGCGATTGCTTTCTTGTTGCTAGGTTGGGGAGTTGTTTCGTTTCATAACCTGCCCGTGGAAGCCTATCCCGACATAGGCGACAACTACGTCACCATCATTACGCAATGGGCGGGGCGTTCCGCGGAAGAAGTCGAGCAGCAAGTCACTATTCCAATCGAGATGCAGATGTCCGGCATGCCGCACATGACCTTTCTGCGCTCTGAGTCTATTTTCGGCCTGTCGTTCATCATCATGATCTTCGACGACAGTTCAGTGAACGACTGGAATCGTCAGAAGGTGCTGGAAAGGCTTACGCAGGTCAATCTTCCTCCTGGGCAAAACCTCCAACCTCAAATCGGCACTGACTGGAGCACCACGGGCCAGATTTACTGGTACACGCTGAGAAGTACGAATCCCCGGTACGACCTCATGGAATTGAGGTCGATTGAAGATTGGGTTCTCCTCAAGCAATTTAAATCCGTCACCAACGTGGTAGACGTTTCCGACTTCGGGGGCACGGTGCGCGAGTATCAGGTGCGGGTGGACCCCAACAAACTAGTGTCGTACGGACTCAGCATTGGCCAGGTCGAGCAGCAGTTGGCCAGCAACAACATCAATGCCGGCGGCAGCTTTGTCGAAGTGGGCCTGCAGCAGATGAATGTTCGCGCCCTTGGGCTTTTCGGCAATGTGAACGACATTGAGCAGACCGTCCTAAAAACACAGACGGGCACCGCACTTCGGGTGAAGGATATCGCGGAGGTGACCCAGGGGCCAAAAATCCGGCTGGGCCACATGGCCAGGGCGAACCACATGGAGGACGGGCGCATCATCGACGAGCCTGATGTCATTCAGGGCGTGGTGCTGATGCGCAAAGGCGCGGAAGAGCAGACCACACTCGACGCCATTCACAAGAAGGTCGACGAGCTCAACAACGGCATTCTGCCTCCCGGCGTGAAGGTCGTGCCCATGCTGGACCGCAGTGATCTGCTTCGATTCACCACGCATACGGTGATGCACAATCTGGCGGAAGGGATGATCCTGGTGACGATCATCCTTTTTCTTTTCTTGGGCAATGCGCGCGCAGCTTTCATCGTCGCGCTCACTATTCCGTTCTCTTTGCTTTTTGCCTCCATCTGGCTTGACCTGAGCAAGGTTCCGGCAAACTTGCTGTCGCTGGGCGCTCTGGATTTCGGAATTGTCGTGGACGGTGCAGTGGTGATGATAGAGAACATCGTGCGGCACATAAGCCGGCTGCCGAGTGCCGGATCTACCGCCACCCGCCGCACCACCATCAACATCAAGACACCTGTGCAAGCCATCCGTGAGGCGGCGCATGAGGTGCAGCGGCCCGTGTTCTACGCGATCGCCATCATCATCACTGCCTACATGCCAATCTTCACGCTGCAGCGCGTTGAGGGTCGGCTATTCAGGCCGATGGCCTTGACCGTTGCCTTCGCTCTGCTGGGCGCTCTGACTTTCTCGATTTTGATCGCACCGGTTCTGGCCAGCACGTTGTTTCGCAGCGGAGTTCGCGAGTGGCATAACCCGGTCATGACTTACCTGACCGAGCGCTATCGCCGGCGGCTGCGCTGGTGTCTGGGGCATCGTGTACTCACAGTCGGCGTCGGTTTGGCGGCTCTGACGGCAAGCCTGTTCCTGTGGTTCAGCGGAATCATCGGCTCAGAATTTTTGCCTCATCTGGATGAAGGCGCCATCTGGGCGCGGGGAACGCTGGCGAACAGTACAAGTCTTACGGAAGGCGAGAGGTTCACGACCAGCGCCCGCTATGTCTTCGCGTCCTTCCCGGAAGTGAAAACCGTCGTATCGCAGGCTGGCCGCCCGGATGACGGAACCGATACTGGCGGATTCGGCAACACTGAGTATTTTGTCGACTTGAAGCCGCACGACGAGTGGCGTCCGGTATTTCATAAGGACAAAGAAGAACTAATCGCCGCCATGGACCGCGAGTTGGAGAAAAGGTGCCCGGGGGCAATCTGGAACTTTTCGCAACCGATCGAAGACAACGTCGGCGAAACCCTCACTGGCACCAAGGGCTCGCTGGCGTTCAAAATTTTCGGGGACGACCTCAAAACTCTCGAGCAGAAAGGCGAAGAAGTCACCGAGGTCATGTCTCATATCGCAGGCATGCATGACGTCAAGCTCTTGCGCGATTTCGGCCAGCCCAATCTCGACATCACCATCGACCGCAAGCAGGCCGCCCGCTTTGGAATCAATGTGGCAGACATCCAAGACGCCGTCCAGACCGCCGTGGGCGGGAACGCGGTCAGTCAAGTGCTGCAAGGGGAAGCGCGCTATGACGTGGTGGTGCGCTATCAGGAGTCCTACCGTAAAACTCAAGACGCCATCGCAAGGGTTCGGCTGCTTTCCCCCACCGGAGAGCGTGTGTCTCTGGCGCAGTTGGCGACAGTCGAGGTCAAGGACGGCGCGTACGACATTTTCCGGGAAGGCAACGGCCGTTACCTTGCGATCACCTTCAACGTAAGAGGCCGGGATCTAGGGACCACCGTCGAAGAAGCGATCAAACAGATTAGCGAAAAGGTGAAGATGCCGCCCGGCTATACCGTGGGCTCGTCGGGCGAATACGAGAGCGAAAAACGCGCGGAAGCGCGTTTGCTGGTCGTCGTGCCCCTGACTATTCTGGTGATCTACATCATCCTCTACTCGATGTTTAAGTCGGTGAAGTGGGCGCTCCTTATCCTCACCAACGTGGCGATGGCCCGGATCGGCGGACTGGTGGCACTGCTGGTAACCGGCACGCACTTCAGCGTGTCTTCGGGCGTTGGCTTCTTGGCTCTTTTCGGCGTTTCGGTTCAAACCGGCGTCATCATGCTCGAATACATCAATCAGCTGCGTGCGCGCGGCTACACCATCGTCGATGCCGCGATCGAAGGCGCAGTCCTGAGACTTCGCCCTATCATGATGACCATGCTGGTGGCAACTCTCGGACTGCTGCCGGCAGCTCTTTCCCACGCCATTGGCTCCGACTCGCAGCGGCCATTCGCGATCGTCATTGTCGGAGGACTCATTTCAGACTTGATCATGAGCATTGTTCTATTGCCCACACTTTATGTTTGGTTCGCGAGCGAACGCGACGAACTGCCCGAACCGGAGGCATCGCTTGAGAGCTAATGCCTTGTATTCCCGGTCGAGAAGAAGGCGCTTCTGCAGGCTCGCCGTGGTTCTGCTGCTCAGGCTCCTGCTCACGCCCACTGCGGAAGCGCAGACTCAAGGCCTCTTCCGCATAACGCTCGACGAAGCCGTACAGATGGCGATGCAGCACAACCACAACTTGCTGGCCGCTCGAACCACAATCCAGGAGAGCCAAGCCGAGGAAACAACGGCCAACCTGCGTCCGAACCCGGCGCTGTTCGCCGATTGGGAGTACTTGCCGCTTTCGCACTCTGAGCAAAACACGCAGTATCTTCACGACTCGACCGAGGGAGACCTGGGCCTGAGCTATCTGATCGAGCGCGGCAAGAAGCGGCAGCATCGACTGCAGGCGGCGAAAGATATCACAGCCCAGACGCGCTCGCTGGTGGCCGACAACGAGCGCGGCCTAACCTTCAACGTTGCGACGCTATTCGTCAACGTCCAACTCGCTGAGTCGACGCTCGAACTTGCCGAGCAGGATCTGAAGAGTTTTCAGCAGACCGTAGACCTCAGCGAGCTACGTTACAAAGCTGGCGCAATCAGCGAGGACGACTACCTGAAAATCAAACTGCAGTTGCTGCAGTTCGAGACCGACCTTGAGCAGGCACAGCTGGCCAGAGTTCAAGCGCTCTCCGATTTGCGACAGCTGCTCGGATACGAATCCGTTTCCCCCGACTATGATGTGGCGGGCCCGTTCGATTATCAGCCTCTCAAAGGCAATGTTGAAGATTTTCAACTGAAGGCCCTTCAGAACCGGCCTGACCTACGAGCAGCTCAACAAGGAGTCACCGCCGCCACCAGTCAGTACGAGTTGCAAAGAGCGATTGGCAAGCCCGACGTCACCGTTCAGGCCAACTACTCCCACGTCAACGGAATCAATGCGGCGACGTTCTACGGCAGTATTCCGTTGCCGATCTTTAACCGCAACCAGGGTGAAATCGCACGGACGCGCTTCGCTATCACTCAGGCGCAAGAGCAAGAAAAAGCGACAAACGGGCAGGCGCTTACCGATGTGCGCGACGCCTACGAGGGTTTGCGGACAAACGACAAAGTGGTCACCTTGTTTCGCTCAGGATATCTCGATGTTGCACAGAAAGATCGCGACATCAGCGAGTACGCCTACAAGCGCGGCGCCGCCAGCTTGCTGGATTTCCTGGACGCCGAACGCAGCTATCGAGCCACACAACTGGCTTACCGGCAAGCCCTGGCGTCGTACTTGCTCGCGCTTGAGCAGCTTCGAGAAGCGGTGGGTGTGAGGGATCTGCAGTAGTTGGTGAACTTAGTCACGCAGATTAAGGATAGCGATTCGCCGAAGGAGCAACATTCGTGAACAAGCAAGAGGTGCGGGGACGGATCGAGCAAATTGGAATCATTCCAGCCGTCCGTGTCTCTTCTACCGAGGATGCCCTCTTCGCCGCAGAAGCGGTGTTCCGCGGCGGAATCTCCATCGTGGAGGTCACGGTGACTGTGCCGGAAGTGCATCAAGTCATCTCCCACCTTGTGCACGATCTTCGCGAGGTGATTGTCGGCGCCGGTGGCATCTCGGACGTTGAAACCGCGCGCCGCTGTTTGGACGCCGGGGTCAAGTTTCTGGCAAGCGACGGGCTCGATCCTGAAGTCGTGAGCTTCGCCGTAAGAGAGGGTGTGGTCATGATTCCAGGAACGCTTACTCCGAGCGAGGTTTTGAGGGCCTGGAAGATGGGTCCTGACTTCGTCAAGGTTGTTCCGTGCGCGCAAGTCGGCGGCGACCGTTATATTCGGGCTTTGAAGGCCATGTTTCCAAATGTGCCTCTGATCGCCGCAGGCGGAGTAAATCAGCAGACCGCGTCTAGCTTCATTCTGGCAGGCGCCGTTGTACTCGGCATCGGCTCAGAGTTGGTTCCGAGGGAGGCTATCCGAAAGGGGCAAGCAGATCGAATCACGGAATTGGCGCGCCGGTTTATCGGATTTGTAAAGAGCGCCCGCAGCCAATCACCAGGCGTCTAGGGCGAGAAAGCATCAACAGGAGGAATCAAATGCAGCAAGAATTGAGTAATGGATATTCACAAGCTGGAACCCATGACGCGGGAGACAGTTCTTTATTCGAAACCCTGTCGCGAGTCGAACGCGATCTTAACGATTTGATTGGCGGCTTGGCTTTGCTCGGCGTGAAGCGCTGCTCCCAGTGCAGGCAATTCTTCCGCAGCACGGACCCCGGAGCTCTCTTTGAGTGCGACCAGATCGTCTGTTACGAATGCATTCCCAATTGGTGGTCTTCAATGTCGATGCGACTCGGGGTGGCAGAGCGAGAACGGATTGAGGGCAAACTGGCGTCGTGGCTGCGAAAGTACCACCGGGCCGAGGTCGTAAAGGTAACCCCTGGCAACATGCCCGAGACCACCAACGCCGAATTCCAGATCGCCGCCAAATGCGTGGAATGTGCCGGCTCGGGAAAGCTCATGGAGGGCGAGCGCTGCCGGTTCTGCAATGGACTAGGAACAGTTCGGATTGTCGTACCGAAATAAGGGTTGGACCGTTAGTTCCTCGCCGGCGAAGCGCCGTCCGCTCTGTAACGGCCTCGACATTGCGCACGTCGTGGTACCCAGGTATGGGCGGTCTTCGGCTCGAGAAAGGTCTGGGTCGAACGCCCAGCGGGAGAGGCTTGATCGAACATCACCGTCTCCGTGCTCTCGTCAAAGATCGGGTCCAGCGCAGATTCCGCGGCGGAGTTCGCGCTACTCGGCGTGCTGGTGGCCGCTCGAAACATGCCGAACGCGATCTCCGGAGGCCGGGGTAGCTGGATTGCATGAAAACGACGGAGTGCGAACTCGTGAATTGTCGCGGCCGACAGTGCGGCAATGCCAATGCCCGATCGCACTGCGGCGAGGATTGCATCGAGACTTGCACTTTCAAACGTGATCCGCCAATTCCGTCCAGCCCGCCGCAAGGAATCCAGCAGTTCGTCCTGCCAAGGGCACGAGCCTTCAAAGAGTATAAGACGGATCGGGCGGGATTCATCGAAATCGAAATCGTCGCCCGCAGCCCACTCCAGTTGCACCGACCACTTCTCCCTTGGTGTTCCTGTCATCAGGCTTGGATCACCAATGGCCCAGTCGAGCTTCCCGTCCTTCAATAAGGCGTCGAGCTTGTTTGGAGCAGTCACGAGCATTCTCAACTCGCCATCCGAATGGGGAGGCAGGAAGTGCTTCATTGCAGCGGCCAACCCAACGAGGGCAACATCCGCGCTCATACCTACGGATATCCTTCGGTCCGCAGTCTCTCCTCGCAACTTGGAAAGGATCTCCTCGTTGAGCTCTAGCGCACGACGTGCATAGGTTACGAGCAGCTGCCCATGACGGGTCAATTTAATGCCGTCCCTGCCGCGAGCAAAAAGCGTCTGGCCGACGACCTTCTCCAGCCGCAACATCTGTTGACTGATAGCCGGCTGTGTCTTGTCAACGGCTACCGCGGTCTTTCCGATGCTCCCGTGCTCCACTACAGCCAGAAACGTACGCAAAAGACCCACTTCGACATTATCGGATCCCATGTGTGTCCTCATCGAATGTGCCTTCGCAAGTGTCGGGTGTCGACCTTAATCAGCGACCCGAAGATTCCAACCGCAGGCGCATTTGGAACATAGAACGCGATGCATGAAAAAGCCGTGAAGAGCGGCAGTAATTATTTGACTGACTCACATAAGAGATTTTGCTGGTGAACCGGGAGAAAACATTCGCCCCCTTGGGGTCCATTTGGACCAAACCGTCGAAATCTTAGACGCAAGCAGAGGAGACCGCCGCATCTAGTCCGGTTCTTCTTCGAGGAAGATCAGTTCGGAACTGTCTGGCGAAGGAAGAGTTACTTTGAGACCGGACCCAGCAAGTTCTAGTCCCGTGACGCTGCGATCGGGAGAGCTGCGATCGCGAAACCTGAGGCGATAGCGGGCAGACCGCTGAAGACCTTGCAGCGCGAACGAATGAGTGTTCTCTCCTTCGATCGTTCCGCGAAATGCATAGACCACGCCGCGCTGGCGATCTGAGTCCCAGTACTCGATCGCATCCCAATGCACGCCGTCGGGTCGCGGGGAAACGTGGAATAGGCTGCCATCGCGAATAAGCGGGCGAAGCTCCTTCTTGTACAGATCGATTTCCTTTTTGGCCTCGGCGTGTTGTTCGGGCGACCACGCATTAGTGTCGGTCATGATGGTCAGCCATCCCATCATGCCGCTGCGCAGCATGTAGCGGAAGTTGTCGATGCGTGGCGTCGGCCATTTCTCGACGTAGCTCTCCAGCATCGCGGCGGGCAGGACATGACTGGTGTCATAAAATGCTCGCCGGTTTGAGAGCGGGTCGTAGGTATCCGTGATCGAAAAGTAATCGCCGTGAGAGGCGCTGCCGAAGTCGACCATCCTGCCGCCGTCGTTGCACATTTCAAAGAGGAGGCCGGGATGATCGTGGCGCAACTTGGAATAGATATCGTAGTAGGCGCGAACCGCGTGATAGCTGACGTCCGTGGAATTTGAGCTGTCCACCCAGTAGGATCCCCAGGACTTGTAGATGCACTTGTTCAGGGGGTCGGGCGCGGCATGAGGATGATCGGTGCGATCACATCCGTGCGCCACGAGGTAGCCATCGTGCTCCAGCATATCGAGATGGTAGTCGGTCACGATGCGCTCGACTTCGTGCTGAGCCCACTGCTTCGCCTCGGGCACGCCAAGATCGATCGTCTGTCCTTTGAAGGGCTCGGGTTTCCAGTCGGCGGGGAGGTCGGTGACCATCCAGTCATGAACTTTAGGATCGCGCGCGTTCAGGGCACCGGGCTCGGTGGATAATCCTGCCTGGGTCCAGTCTACCCAGAGACCGAATTTCAATCCGTGTTTGTGTGCGTCGTCGGCGATGACCGTGAGGCCATGGGGAAATTTCTTCGGATCGGGATACCAGTCGCCGACACTGCGAAACCAGCCGGCGTCGACGTGGAACATGTCCACGCCCATGTCGGCGGAGTCGCGGATCATGCGCAGCGCGGCCTCTTCGTTGATGTCCATGCCGCCGCCCCAGCTGTTGTTCACCACGAGCGGATAGTTTGGGTTCTTCCATGTTTCCGGATTGCCTAGAGCCGCGCGCACCCAGCTGCGCAGAACGTTTCCCGCTCCGTCTGGACCGTCGCGGAAGCCGCCGAGAAACACAACCGGCGTTTCGAAGACTTCGCCGGGCAAGAGCCGCGTCTTGAATGGACTCGGCTCGGGATTCAGTCCGAGCGCGCCCTGAAGAGAATCCTTTTCGCGCGCCAGCGAAATGCGGGTGCGGCCGCTGAATTCTATGCCTGCGTACCATCCCGTGCGTGCTGCGTCTTTTCTTCCAACCAGCGACCATGGGATGATTTCACGAGGGTCGCTGTCGTTCAGATCTCCATAGGTGCTGGAGGTGCCGGTCCAGTGGTAGCCCTCGCCGAGCGCAACCTGATGAGTGCCGACGGGTGAAGGCGTGTTCGCACCCTTCTCCACAAAGAAGTGTTCCAGCGGCGACTGCGAATCGATTTGCCAATTGAAAGCGAGACTGTCCTGCATCGGAATCCAAAGTTCCTGAGTATCGAGGTTCTCGATGCGAATCTGGTGCTCAACGGGGCCGTAGGCTTGGCGAGTGCGCCACTCCCACGTCAAGCGGAGATGGGGCGAAGGACAATCGTAAACAAGAGCGACCTGCTGCTCACCGATCTGGCTGGACGAGCGATTGAAAGTCCAATGAAGGGATATCTCTTTGCCGGAGATCTCGGCGGACGGAATCAAGACCTCAGAGGCACGGTTCTCCCATTTGGGCTGGCCCGGAACTGCCAGGCTTAGCAAGCGCGGAGACGCCGGGCCCGCTTCGAGCGCAAGTTCCGTGTCGGACGTCTGCAGCCGCGCGGTGGTTTGGCCTAGCGCAGCAAGACTCAGCGCGAGGAAAAGCAGACTGATATTGCCGATGCGAATCGGACGTGACATGAATGAAAACTCAGGGAAAAGCGCGGAGCCAAACCATGCTTCAGCTACCCGCACTATCTTACTCTGCACTACGCTCAGAGGACGAAGCGCACGCCTGTCGCGTGAGGTACTGGCCCGTCTTCTTATGCGCAAGCGCGCTAGCGTCGGTGTACCTCCAATTGCACCGGGCGCGCCACAGAGCTCACGTCGGGGTCATAGTATTCGTAGACTCGTGATCGGAATGTCCGGGCGCGGATCGGGTACTTGGCGCGCAAACGAAAATGCAGGATGACCTTGTCCCCCGCGGCAATTGAGTTGAAGTACAGAATGGCCTGTGTAGCCGTGAGGCTGAACTTCTCCAGACGGGCGCTCCTCTGTCCGGCGGTCTTCTCGACGTAGATCTGTAGATCCTCGCTGAGCAGATCGAATCCGGGGGTGATGCCGAGGTCCACCATCACCATGTTCGCGGACTTGGGGAGATTGTTTCGGATCGTGGCCGTGGCAGTAGCGATATCGTCTTGCTCGAGGTGCGCGCGATCATACGCGACGTCAATGGAGAGGGGTTCGTTCGCTGGTTTCTCGTCCCAAGGCAGGAAATAGGTCCCCACGATCTGGTACGCCAGTCCACCCTTGCCCTCGAAGCGGAGTTCCACCGTGTTGGAGCCTTCCGCGTCGCCGCTCTTCGCGTCTCCGCCTGTCGTGTCGATTCCCTTGAACACGAACTGATGGAGCAGGTCGTTGTTCTCCGTGGTCAGCGTGAGTTTCTCGACGGGCTTCCCGTTGAGGAGAACTTCGAGTGTGCCCTGAACGTCGGCGGCTCCTTTCTCGGTTGCCAGGAGTAACGCGCGTAGCGCCATGATGGTCGCCTGCGTCGTGCCCCACGTGCCGGCAGCATCTTTCTTGGAGGCGATGTAGTTCATGGCCTTGCGGGCTGTGCCGGACGCCTCACCCCACTTGAGCAGCGCTTGTACGGCGAGTCCTGTGGTCTCAACGCTGGCGCTTGCGCCCGTGGCGTAGACACCGGTTTCGTCGGCGCTCCACCAAGCTTGCTCGTCCTTTTCGGTGCGGGCGTCGAGCAGCAGTTGCAGTGCCTGGCGAGTGAAGTCCCGATCTTTGGCGTGATCAGCGGTTGCGAAGTCAGTGGCGAAGTTGGCGACGACTGCCAGAGTGTAGGCGTCAACCTTCCCGCTCATGTGTTTGTCGACAAACTGTTTGGCCCTTTCGACGGCGGGCCCTTGGTACCCCGTGTTCTCCAGCGACCAGGCAATGTAGGCGGTAATGCGAAGCACGTCGGAGTTGTAGCGGTTCGTGGCGCCTTCATTGATGAACTGAGTATCCGGTTTCCAGCTTCCGTCGGCTTGTTGTCGCGACGCCAGCCACTCCTGGGTCCGCGAGATCAGCCTGGGGTCTACGTCGTAGACCTTCGACATGTCGCTGAACTCCATGAGCCCGTAAGAGGTCAAAATCTTGTTGGCCGGCGTCTGGCCGAACCAGGAGAAACCGCCACCGGGAACCTCAAACGTCAGCAGACGCTGATACCCGTTGGCAATGTATCCCTCAGCCTTGGCGTATACTTCGGGTGTTAACTTCTTCGTGCGCTTCATGTAGTCGAGCGCCAGGACGTTCGGGTAGGTGCTGGACGACGTCTGCTCAAAGCAGCCGCCCGGCATACGCAGAATGCTGTCCATGCCCTCGATGACTTGGCTCAGCGGACCGGGATAGAGACGAACAAAAATCTTGCTGGCGTCAGGGATGGAGGTTGCGGGAAAGTTGAGTTCGTGCTGCACTGAGTTTTCCAGACGTCCATTGAAAACCAGGTTCTGTTCACGTCCGTTGGGAATGACTTCGATTTCCCGCACCACAATGTCGGCGCGGTCTGCTTCGCCATTCATGCGGGCCGAGAGCGTCAGCTTGAATTTACCAATGCGGCGCGCTTCCAGCGTGAACTGCGATCCGCCGACGCGGGCGGAATCAACGGCGACGGACTTGTCAGAGACGTCATCGACCAGAGAGAACCAGTCCTCCGGCTGCAGCTTCAGGCTGACGTCACCGCGAGAGCCCAAATAGTTGTACACCGCTACCGGGATCGAAACTTGGTCGCCCTGCGTGAGTGTGACCGGCAGGTCGAGGTCAACGAAGAAATCCTGGAAGACCTTCAGGCTCGAAGTGGCGCTGCCCAGCGCACCGTGCGTGGTCGATGCGAGCATTGCCATGCGCCACGTCGTGATGGAGTCAGCGAGGGGAATGGTAATGCTGGCCGAACCGTCTTTGTCGGTGATGATTTCGGGATTGATGTAGAGAGCCTCGGGGAAGTAGGACCGCACGTGGGCGGCGGGTGAGTCGGCCTCTTCTTTTTTGTCTTTAGCGACAGTCGCGCTGTTTTGGGCCTTTTGCTCAACTTGCATTAGGTTCATGACGTTGCGGCCTTCGAGGGGCAGTTGCCTAATCCGCCCGACGTCGCCGCCGATTGCGGCTCCTGGAGCGGGAACAGCAAGCATAGCCATTTCGGTTTGGATGACCGGACTGGCCCCGGTCACCTCGACCACCTGGGAGGATCGTCCAACCATCAGAGTTGCGGAGAGCACAGCGCGGTCGCGCGCATGAAGAGTAAGTTCCTGCCGCGCAATCTCGAATCCTGGCGCGATCACTTGAACCACGTGCCTGCCGATCGGCACGCCCGACAGAAGGAATTGCCCGGCCGCATCTGTTATCGCGTGGCGCACTTTTCCGCTGGCAACTTCGCGCACCTCGATGCTGGCCTGTGGCACCACTGCGCCTGTGGGATCGGTCACGGTCCCCGCGATCTCCGCTAGACCGTTGAATGGTCCGCGATCGTGTTCGAGGTTGACCCCGATCGTGCTCGTCTGCGAACTCGGACGGCCAACCGCATTTCTGCCGTTAAAGAGCAGGTACGTCTGCAGATCGTCGCTGGTATTGGCCCGGCCATCTGGACCGGCGCTGCGCACTACGTAATACGTTTTTGTGGAATCCCAGCTGGCGGGCTCGAAAATCAGATTGTTGCCCCACGAATCGCGGCAGCCTATTGCGCAAGCCTGCACGATCTTTTCGTGGATTTGAGCCGGATTGCCTATCTTCCGGTCATCCGCGTAAGCCTTGGTGAGAGCCTTCGCCAACTGATTTACCTGTTTCTGAAACTGAGCCCGGTAGCGTCCTGCGTACTCTTCATATTTCGTCGTGGGTACGGTCCGGCCGAACTCGGTCTCAAACTTGTTCGCGCTTACCATTTCGGTGGCTGAGAACAAGGCCCGCGCGGCCCGGTCACGCTGTTCGACCTTCGATTCCTCCACCGGTTCGACAATCTCCGGCATCCCGATAGAATGAATCTCATACCGGGGTTTCATCACCTCCTGCTCGAGGTAGAAGAAGACCTTGGCGAAGCCGGGCTGCTTCTCGGCCAGCGCGAAGACGGCCTCATCCACGACTTGCAGGCCCAGCGCCGCACTCACTCCCTCACCCCGAGAGTTGGTCACGCGGAAATTGATGCGGGCTTCGCCGCCGGGCTTGTAAACCGGCGCGTCGGCCACAGCATCGATCTTGAGTTCATCCGCCGGTTGCACGAAGACCAGGCGATGGTCCGCAACTGGCTGCGCGTTGCGGCCGAAAAGGTAAGCGTTGAAATCCACGGTGCCCGCCAACTCCGGCGTGGCAGTCAGGGAAAGTTCAGCCTGACCATTCTCGATGTCGAGATCGCGCGTGAGCACAGTCTGCCCATCCTTGACGATGTCAACGTATGCCGTCCCGCGCTTCTTGGTGGAGAAGACTCGCAGTTCAATGCGGTCTCCGGCACGGTAGACGGCCCGTTCGGTGCGCAGCAGGATTTGATCCTCGCCCTCGCGAGATTGCAGTTGAACCGTACTCGCGGTGCGGTTTCCTTCTTTGTCCTCTCCCGCGATCTCCAGGGCCTCTGTCCCGGCGCTGGGTCTGATGCGAATGACGGCAACACCTCCCTCATCCGTGGTCACGCGCTGGTCGACGTCCCCTTCCGCATGAACCTTCAGGCTGGCACTGGCTGGTGTTCCGTCAGGATAAGAAGTAAGGATGAAAACCTGATTCTCCAGATTGGGGACGAGCGTTCCTCCCTCCGGCACGGCCGTGATCAGCAGCGGCGACTCGCTGACGGTAATGGGTTCGCCGCGCGTTTCGGAGTGGTCCGCGGAGTCCTTTACCGTAGCTTCAATCAGGACGCGAGCCACGCCCTGGCTCAAAGGGCGGCCGGCGAAATACGTAGGCAATTTCAGATCAAAGTGATAGACGCCGTCATGATCTGTCTTGCCTTGAACCGAGGCTGCTTCAAACACGGAAACATCCATGCTGGAGGCTTTGACCGTAATCCCGGCGTCGTCCACCGGCTTGCCGAAAAAGTAGTTGGCATGAACGCTTCCAGTGACGTGGTCGCCGGGGCGGTAGCCGCGCTTCGTTTTGTTGTCGGAGCCCACAAAATCAACTGCGACTTTGAACTTCGGCAGAACGTAGCGCTCCACGTTGAGAGCAATTTCCGCCGTATTCGTGGGCGCTTCGCTCTCGCCCATCAGAGCGCGGAGATGGTATGTGCCCAGGTTGACTTCATCGGCAAGTCCAAATTCCGCTGAGGCAACTCCGAACTTGTCAGTTTGCGTCGCTTTTTTGAAAACCTTGTTTCCGCGCGAATCTTCTACCTCAAAAGTCAGTTTGCGGTCGGCGGCAGCTTCGTGATTCGAACGATCGAGCGCCAGAGCGCGCACGTGAATGGTCTGGCCGGGCTGGTAAAGCGGCTTTTCTGTAGTAAGGAGAATCGACACCTTGTCTTCGAGCCGCACTGGCTGAGTGAATTCGGTTGAGCCGATCGCCGTGTCGACGAGATAGCGCAATTGAAAACTGCCGACCACGCCGGCCGGGAACCGAAACTGCGCTTCGGTGGTTCCCCGCCGGTTGAGCCGGCCGCTGAAAAGCAGACGAGATTTCTGATCGGGAACCATCAGTTCGATCTGGACAGAGCCGCGGCCGGCAATGACCGCGTCTTGCGAGTCGGTGACAATCACTCGAATTGCTGCGTCGCCACCTGCCAAATAGGACTGCTGGCCCAGAATGTGAATCACCGGCGTGCGAAGGATCTGCGAGATCGATTCCGTGCCTGCGATCCCCGCGCTCTTGCCGTCGCTGTATTCGAAGCGATAGCGCACGCGATGCCACACCAGTTCGTCGATGGCCAATGGTTTCGCGAGCGCGATCCGTTCCCGCCAGTGCCCGTCGCCCTCAGCGACGTCGAAGGCTTGCTCCGCGTGCCCCAGGATTTTGTCCTCGGGATCCAGGAGTTCCACGGTGAGCTGTCCCGCGCCGGCGTGAGCGGCGTGGTACGGGATCGTAACCTCAAGAACTCCATGCGAGTATGTGGCGCCGGCAACCGGATTGCCCGTGCTTGCCTGGTTGTTCTGAACTGTCACGATTGCGGCAACGGCTAACAAAGCGGGGAGGAGAAGCAACCAAAGCCTAGACGAGGTGGTGTGTCGATCGGAATCTTCCATAGCGTCTCCGTGGGAGTCTTTCAGCGGTGCTGCTACAGCGTTTTCGCACTCAGGATAAGAACGCTCAGCGTCCCGATTCTTGCACGCGAGTCATGCTCAGGCGCTCCTACCCAGATTGAAATAGACACCGGTGCGCTGCAGTCGGGGAAGGGCTGGAGACCGAATAGCAATAAACTTGTCGGACGCTGACCAATGGCATCTGGTGGTTTGAGGAAGTACCCTTGGCCAGTTCGCAACCAATGGGCTTGTGAGAGCCATCTGCTCTGTCTCTCGACTTCGGCGATTGTGACCCAAATCACGGCTTCTCCAGATCTGGAGCCCCGGCAAGTCAGATCGTCAGGATCGCTCTCGCCTGCGCCGCATGTCATTGAAGAGATTGTCCCTTGTGGGAAGTTTCCCGTTTTGCACTCGCATGTGGTCTGACCACTCCAACTGATATCCCTGAGTGATTCGCATCACCCCGGTGTGTGTCCGCAGTGCTAGTGAACCTCGACTCAGTTCCAGTACATTCAACTGTATGATTCCGCGAAAGGAGTGCGAATGTCGACACTCTTGCAAGTGCCCCTATCCACGGAAGAGCAAACCTACATCGATAAGGTAGTGGGCGAACGCTTGGGACGTCCCGGAGCTCTGCTGGGGATTCTGGAGGCAGCACAGGAAAGAAATCGTCACAAGTATCTGCCGCTGGAGACGTTGCGCTACATCGCCATGAAGACGGAGACGCCGCTGTCGCGCATCTATAGCGTGGCCACCTTCTATGCGTTATTCAACCTGCAACCGCAGGGCGAGAACACCATCTGCATCTGCCGCGGGACGGCGTGCCACACGCGCGGGTCGCGCAATCTGCTGCAAGGCGCCCGGCTGGATCTGGGGCTTGGGCTGGAGGATGGCGAGAGCGACGGGAATGAGGCCGACAAGTTGCTGCTGACGACTCCGGATCAGAAGTTTACGGTGCGGACGGTGGCGTGCTTCGGACAATGCGCGATGGCTCCGGTGGTCGAAGTCAATCACCGCATCTGCGGACACGCGACGGAGCGCACGGTACAGCGCGAGATTGAAACGATTCGAGCGGGAGAGTGAGCGATGCCCCGAATTCAGGACATTGGCGCGTTTAACACGGTGCGTGAGGCGGGTATGGCAAAGCTGGCGCCGGCGGTGCCTCGGCTGACGGTAGGGATGGGTACGTGCGGGCGGGGCAACGGCGCCGAGGGGATCTATCACGCGTTCGCCGAGGGCATCGAGCGCAGCGGGGCAGACATTGTACTGGCGCCAGTAGGATGTTTTGGTGCGTGCTTCCAGGAGCCGCTGGTCAGCGTGCGTCTGCCGGGAAAGCCGCTGGTGATCCTGCGGAAGGTGCAGGCGAATGATGCGGGCCGCATTCTCGAAGACGTGGTGGCCGGCAATCTCAGCCCCGACCTTATCTACTGCAAGATCGAACAGTGGGATCACTTGACCGGGCACGTGAGGTATGGGGAAGGCTATCCCGAAGTCCCGGCTTGGAATGAAGTGCCGTTCTTCAAAAGTCAGAAGAAGATCGTGCTGCGGAATTGCGGAATCATCAATCCCGATGACATCGAGGAATACATCGCGATTGGCGGATACCAGGCGTTGTACAAGGTGCTCATTGACGGCCGTCCCGAAACCGTCATCGAGCAGATAAAAGCGGCCAAGCTGCGAGGCCGCGGCGGTGCGGGCTATCTGACTGGCAACAAGTGGGAGTTTCTTGCCAAGGCAAAAGCGGAGCCAAAGTACATCATCTGCAATGCCGATGAGGGCGATCCCGGCGCCTACATGAACCGCAACGAAATCGAGAGCGATCCCCATTCGCTAATAGAGGGCATGGTTGTCGGCGCCTATGTGATGGGCGCGGTCGAAGGGATTGTCTATGTGCGGGCGGAGTATCCCCTGGCTGTCCATCGCCTGAGCCGCGCGATTGAGCAGGCGCGAGAGTACGGGATGCTCGGGGAGAACATCCTGGGGCGTGGGTTCAAGTTTGACATCGCGCTGGTGGAGGGCGCGGGAGCGTTCGTCTGCGGCGAAGAGACTGCGCTGATTGCTTCGTTAGAAGGAGAGGCGGGCCGTCCGCGCCCACGGCCTCCATTTCCGGCCCAGAAGGGACTGTGGGGCAAGCCGACCAATATTAACAACGTCGAAACCTGGTACAACATTGCGCCCATTGTGATGCGAGGGGCGGCATGGTTCACCGAGACGGGCAGCCCCAAGAGCTCGGGGACGAAAGTCTTCTCGCTGGTGGGGAAGGTCAAGAATACTGGCCTCGTAGAGATGCCCCTGGGTACTACGCTGAAAACTTTTATTTACGACATCGGAGAGGGCGCGACCGGCGACCGGCAGGTGAAGGCGATCCAAACCGGCGGCCCTTCCGGAGGATGCATCCCGCACGACATGTTCGATACGCCGGTGGATTACGAGAACCTGGCACAGCTCGGATCGATCATGGGCTCGGGCGGCATGGTGGTGATGGATGAAGACAACTGCATGGTCGACGTGGCGCGGTATTTCATCGAGTTCACCCATTCGGAATCCTGCGGCAAGTGCATCCCATGCCGGGTAGGCCTCAACAAGTGTCTGCGCATCCTGAATCGCGTGACCGAAGGAGCAGGCACCACCCACCATCTGGAACTTCTCGACGAACTCAGCCGCTACATTCGAGACTGCTCGCTGTGCGGACTGGGGCAGACGGCGCCGAATCCGGTACTGACTACGCTGCGCCATTTCCGCAACGAGTTCGAGGATCACATTCTGGCCCGCCGCTGTAACGCCGGCGTGTGCGAAGAGCTGGCACTCTCGCCATGCGAGAACAGTTGCCCGCTGCACATGAACATCCCGCGGTTCCTGCAACTCTATAAAGAAGGACGGTTGGAGGATGCGTTTCTGTCGGTCATTCTCGACAATCCGCTGCCCTCGTCGACGGGCAGGGTGTGCCAACATCCCTGCGACGGCCGCTGCCGGCGCCAGACGCTGGATCAGTCGGTCAATATGCGCGAAGTCCACCGCTTCATTGCCGATTCGATTTTTCAGTCTGATAAGTACGAACTGATGGTGCAGGCGGTGCTGGCGCGCAAGCTGGAACCGACCGGACGCAAGATCGCTGTAGTTGGCGCTGGACCGGCCGGACTGACCGCGGCGTTTTATCTTGCTCTGCTGGGCCATGACGTCACCGTTTACGACAGCAAACCCGAAGCCGGTGGAATGTTGCGGTTTGCTCTCCCCGAGTACCGGCTGCCGAAGAGCATCCTACGCCGCGAGATCGAACTCATCGAGCGGATGGGCGTGAAGTTCAGCTTCAACACGCGAGTGGGAACCGATGTGCCTCTCAACGATCTGGACGATGATTTCGACTCGATCTTCCTCTCAATTGGGACGTGGAAGGAATCTTGGGTCTATCAGCCGGGCACGGAGTTGAAAGGCGTTTATCCGGCTCTGAATTTTCTGGAAGCAGTGGCGGCGGGCCAGGACGTTCCGATTGGCCGGCGGGTGGCGATTATCGGCGGCGGGAACGCGGCTATCGATTCGGCGCGAACAGCGTTGCGCAAAGGAGCGGAGGCAATCGTCTTCTACCGGCGTGAACGCAAGGATATGCCGGCGATCGAGGAAGAGACGAACGCCGCTAAAGAGGAAGGCGCGAAGTTCATGTTCCTGGCGGCGCCCCATCGGGTGATGGGAGACGCCAAAGGATGTGTGCGGGCGATCGAAATCGTAAAAACCAGGCTCGGTGCGTATGACGCTTCGGGTCGAAAGAAACCGATATTGACCGATGAGATCCAGCGGTTCGATTGCGATTCCGTAATCTTTGCGGTAGGAGAGACCGTCGATCTGGATTTCGCCAGGGCGTCGGGCCTCAGCTTGAAAGAGAACGGGACCATCGATGTGAATCGCTTCACGCTGGAAACCAGCCGTCCGAAGTTCTATGCCGGCGGAGACCTGGTTACGGGCGCTTCCAATGTTTCGGGAGCGATGGGTTATGGGAAACAGGCGGCGCGCAACATCGACCGTCAGCTGATGGAATCGGAACGTTGGGCCAGGCTGTTCCCTGAGCTTGAATTCGACCAGACGCCGCCCGAGGAGCCTAGTCCCAGTCGCCGGCATACAGGTCAGGAGTTAGCAGCGGCCGTTCGCGCGCGCTCGCAGGACGAAGTGGTCACCGGACTGAGCCACGAAGCGGCGCAGGATGAGGCTTGCCGTTGCCTGCGATGCGACGTCAAAGCAGTCAACGTGAGTTAGCCGAAGGGGAGATGAAAGGAGCGAGTCTTGGCACAGAAAAAGCTGTCAATCCGCATCGATGGGCAACTGATCAGCGCCGAAGAAGGCCAGACGATCCTGCAGGCGGCGAAGGCCAACGGGAAATACATCCCGACCCTTTGCGCCCTGGATGGTCTGACGCCGGTGGGCGCCTGCCGCGTCTGCTTGGTGGAAGTATCGGGTTCGGACCGCCTGTTCCCAGCCTGCACCACTCCCATCCAGGACGGGATGTCGGTGACCACGAACTCCCCGCGACTGACCCGCTATCGCCGGATTTCTGTCGAGTTGCTGCTCATCGAGCGGAACCACGTGTGCGCGGTGTGCGTATCCAACGGGCATTGCGAACTGCAAGCGATGGCCACATCGTTCGGCATTAGCACCGTGGGATTTGCCTATAACTATCCTAAGTTGAGCGTCGATACATCTCATCCCCGGTTCGTCCTGGATCACAACCGTTGCATCCTGTGTACGCGCTGCGTGAGAGTGTGTGCGGAACTGGAAGGCGCGCACGTGTGGGATCTGACGTCGCGCGGCATCCACGCCCGCGTTGTGAGCGAGATGAACGAGAAGTGGGGACAGGCCACAAGTTGCACCAATTGCGGCAAGTGTGTGCAGGCGTGTCCGACCGGCGCCCTCGCGGAGAAGGGTTGGGCGGTCGAGGAAATGGTGAAGAAAATTGGCAGTGTAACGACCCTCGTGCACAGAAGAGGAGTGGAGGTATGAAGAAGGTGAAAGTGGCTACTGTATGGCTCGATGGCTGCTCCGGATGCCACATGTCGTTGCTCGACATGGACGCCGCCATTATTTCCCTCGGCCGGAAGATCGACATCGTATACGGCCCGCTGGTCGACGCCCAGGAGTTCCCCGAAGATGTGGACGTCACGCTGGTGGAGGGCGCCGTTAGTTCGCAGGATGATCTGAACAAGATCCAGAAGATTCGCCAGCGGACTCAAGTGCTGATTTCCTTGGGAGACTGCGCCGTGACAGGAAACGTTCCGGCGATGCGGAACAGCATCCCCGTGAACAAGCTGCTGCAGCGAGTCTACGTGGACGGAGCGGACGAGAGAAAGCTGGTTCCCACGGACCGGGTACCTGCGTTGCTAAAGCAGGCACGGCCTCTGCGCGAGTTTGTGAAAGTGGATGTTTGTCTGCCCGGATGTCCTCCGCCGGCCAAAACCATTCTCGGACTGATCACCGATTTGCTGGAAGGGCGGAAGCCGGATGCGAGCCAGCCGGTGAAGTTTGGATAAGGAGCGCGCGATGAAGCGCATCACCATCGAACCCGTGAGCCGCATCGAAGGGCACGGAAAGATCACGATTCAGCTGGACGACAAGGGGCACGTGGCGGGAACAGAGTTTCACGTCACCCAGATTCGCGGCTTCGAGAAATTTACCGAAGGCAGACCCTATTACGAGATGCCGGGCATTACGGCGCGGATTTGCGGCATCTGTCCGATCAGCCATTTGCTGGCGTCGTCGAAGGCATGCGACGCGATCATGGCCGTGAGGATTCCTCCCGCGGCGAGAAAACTTCGGGAGCTGGTGCACTGCGCGCAGATCGTACAGTCGCACGCGCTCAGCTTCTTCTATCTGGCGGCGCCTGATTTGTTGCTGGGTATGGACTCCGATCCAGCTACGCGGAACGTCATGGGAGTCATTGCGCAGCATCCGGAACTGGCGCGTGATGGCATCGAGTTGAGGAAGTTCGGTCTGCAGGTCGTTGAGGGGCTGGCGCACGAGCGCGTGCATTCCTCGTGGATTGTGCCCGGAGGAGTCGCGACGCCGCTGGGAGTGCAGGCGCGCGATCGCATGCTCTCCGAATTGCCGCCGACAAAGGCGATCGCGGAGCGCACCATCAAGTTCTTCAAAGGGGCGCTGGATAACTACAAGGAAGAGATTGCGGTCTTTGGTTCTTTCCCTACGATGTATACGGGGTTGGTGGATGGGAAAGGGAACTTGCAGCTTTACGACGGCAACCTGCGTTTCCGCAGCGCCACGGGCGAGATTGTCGAGGACCAGGTTGCCGCAGAAGACTACAAACAGTGGATCGGCGAGGCGAGCCTGCGTGAATCCTATCTAAAGGCGCCGTTCTTTAAGCCGCAGGGATTTCCCGGAGGCGTGTATCGCGTGGGTCCGCTCGGGCGGTTGAATGCGGCCGACCGCTGCGGAACTCCGGCAGCAGATACAGAGTTCCGTGAATTTCACGAGCGCTTTGGTGTGGTCGCACACAGCGCATTCCTCTACCACTATGCCAGGCTGATCGAAATCATCTATGCCCTGGAGCGCATGGAAGCCTTGCTGAACGATCCGCAAATTCTCGATACGCACGTGCGCGCGACCGCGGGCGTGAACGCGCTTGACGGAGTCGGAATGATCGAGGCTCCGCGCGGAACGCTCATCCATCACTACAAGGTGAACGAGGAGGGCGCCATCACGTGGGCCAACCTGATCGTAGCCACGGGACATAACAATCTCGCCATCGGCCGCAGCGTGCAGCAGGTCAGTGAACACTACATTGATGGGACAAAATTGACGGAAGGGATGCTGAACCATGTTTCAGCGGTAGTACGCGCCTACGATCCCTGCCTGAGTTGTTCGACCCATGCCGACGGTTCGCCGGCGATGACGATTCAGCTACTCGATCCCGAGGGACGACTTCTGGACGAAGTGTCGAATTGAACTCCTAGCGGCTTGCTGAAAAAGCCGCTTTTGGGTGGCGCAGCGCTTTAAGCGCTGCGATAAAGTCTTTCTTTTTCTGTGAGGGCTTTAGCCCCTGAGGCGGCTGAACTGAGTTTTTCAGCACACTAGTGGGCTTTCAGCTCTTGATCGCTATCCATCAGGCTTCTGATTCGCGCCATCAACGCAGGGATTGCAGCAACCACGGACGCCGACATCGTCTCACCCGTTTCGAAAGACTCCCCTGTGATCGTGAGTAGATGCGCCGGTGGGCACCGGCCATAAAGTTCCTTCGCCAACTTCAAGACTGCCGCGGGAGAGAGTTCGTGAGAGTAGCGATTGCTCGCTGCGGCAGGCGAAACCGGCTCGCAGCTCAAGCTTCCCGGTGTTCCATTGTGTGCCGCATCAACGAAAAGGATGTGCTCTGCATGGCTTGCCCCTTCGGCCATTTCAGGGGCTAACTGGTGCGCCGCGATGACTTGAACGTCGTCACGTGCGAGTTCGCCGGAAAAGTCTTGCGCGATATGCCAGCCCAGTCCATCATCCGAGCGGAGAGGATTGCCAAAACCAACGATGAGAACGCGAGCCATGTCTGGGTCGGGAGGTACGGATAGATGGTACAGGAGCGCTTTCGATTCAGGAACTCATTCGCGACTCGATGAGAAGATGTTCCCGCCAGTGTGCGCGTCAAGATTGGCGGAGACCACTCGGGGCGCAGTATTCTGTCAAAGTGCTTTCGCGTTTCCCAGCCTCGGGCGATCAGAAGCTGATCCAGATCGTGGACTCGGCGTTAGCCGATGTGACGCGGAGGAGTGGGGAATGGCTCGTCTGCCGTCCGGGGTGTACGCAGTGCTGCATCGGAGCGTTTTCTATCAATCAGTTGGATGCCTTCCGATTGCGGCGCGGCCTTGCCGATCTTGAAGCGCGCGTTCCGGAGCGCGCTGCAGCGGTGCGCGAACGGGCTCGAGAAGCCGTCGCGAGACTGGCGCACGAGTTCCCGGGTGATCCCGTCAGCGGCGTGCTAGATGAAGGAGAAGATACCGAACGGCGATTTGCCGACTTCGCGAACGATGAGCCCTGCCCCGCGCTCGATCCTGCGACCGGAAATTGTGAACTATACGAGTCGCGCCCCATGACTTGCCGCGTTTTCGGCCCACCCGTTCAATCCGAAGATGGCCTGGGCGTTTGCGACCTTTGTTTTCAGGGCGCCTCGGAGGAAGAGATTGCCGCTTGCGAAATGAAGCCTGACCCGGACGATCTAGAATCCACTCTGTTAGAGCAACTCGAAAAAAGCACCGGGACTCGCGGAAACACGATCATCGCCTATTGTCTGGCATCCTGACCCGCACGACCGAGAATTCAGCCTTTCTTCTTCTCAAGCTCGGCCCACCGTGCGTAGAGGCCATCCACCTTTTCTTGAGCCGCCTCTAGTTCGGTGTGCGCACTCAGCAGCCGAGGGCTGTCGCTGGCAATCGCCGGATCTTCGAGCTGAGCGCGTTTCGCCTCCAACACCTGCTCGGCTTCGCCGACGCGCTGCTCAATGTCACTATATTCACGAGCTTCGAGGTACGAGAGTTTCTTCTTCGAGACTGACGCAGTCTCTGTGGAGGCGGCCGCACGAGCGGCGACACGAGCGCCAACCTGCACCGCCTGCTTTCGTTCCGCCTGCCACATCTCCCACTGCGAGTAGTCGCCAAAACTCTCGGCCCCGCCTTGTCCATCCAGGCCAAGCACGACCGTCGAGACTCGATCGAGCATGTAGCGATCATGGGTCACCAGCACGAGCGAGCCCCGAAACTCCAGCAGGCTTTCCTCCAGGATTTCGAGGGTTGGAATGTCGAGATCATTCGTCGGTTCATCCAGCAACAAAACATCGGCAGGCTGCAGCATGAGCTGAGCGATTAGGACTCGGGCCCGTTCGCCTCCGGAGAGTCGCTCCACCGGCTGGTTGAGTTGCTCACCCGTGAACAGGAATTTCGCCGCCCAGGATGCCACATGAATGACGCGGTCTTGATAGATAACCGAATCGCCTTCCGGAGCCAGCGCGCGACGCAGGGTGACATTCGTATCGAGTTCGCGACTCTGGTCGAAGTACACGATCCGCAACCAGTCGGCCCGGCGAATCTCTCCTCGGGTTGGAGTCAACTCTCCGCGCAACAGGCGCAGCAATGTCGTCTTGCCGCTGCCGTTCGGACCGACCAGCCCGACCCGCATTCCAGCGGTAATGATGAAATCGAGTCCCTCAAAAAGCGCGCGGCCTCCGGTTTCATACGCGACGCTCTGCAGTTCGACCAAGCGCTTGGTCTTGCGATCGGTAGCCGAGAAATCGATTTGTGCGGTTGCGCTCCGGGTTCTCGCATTCAGGTCCGCGAGTTGTCCCATCAGTTCGCCGGCCTTGTCGATTCGCGCCTTCGATTTCCTGGTGCGCGCCTTCGCCCCGCGGCGTAGCCACTCAATCTCCGAGTGAACCAGGTTTTCCAGAGCTTCCTGACGCTTCGCCTGGGCGTGGAGAAATTCTTCCTTCTTCTCCAGAAAGGTGCTGTAGGTTCCGTGCACACGCAGTAACCCATCGGGATAGACGCGGCTCAGTTCCGCCGTGTCGTTGGCAACATTCTCAAGAAAATAGCGGTCGTGGCTGATGACCACGCAGGCGAACGCATCCTGCTCGAGGACGAGTTCCAGCCATTCGATTCCCGCCAGGTCGAGATGATTTGTAGGTTCGTCCAGCAGCAGTATGTCCGGTGCCTGCACCAGAGCCTCGACAATGGCCAGACGCTTCTGCCAACCGCCCGATAGCGCGGTGGCCTGCGCTTCGAGATCCTCGAAACCGGCGCGTCCCAAGGTTTCAGCAAAGCGAGTACCTCGCTCTGACTCCGGCACAGCGGAACGCTCGAGCGCGTTCCCGACCACTGATCGGATCGTCTTTCCGGGGATGAACTTGGAGTCCTGCTCCACATACGTGAGGCGCAGTCGCTTGCGTACTGCGATATCCCCTTCGTCGGGATCGATCTCGCCAGCAAGCATCCGCAGAAGCGTGGACTTGCCGGACCCGTTTGGGCCGATGAGCCCGATGCGGTCTCCCTCGGAAACCGTAAACGAGATGTTCTGAAAAAGCGGATTCGTTCCGAAGGCTTTCGAAATTCTCTGTGCGTTGATCAGCGGCGGCAAAGACTTGATTTCTCCTGAGTGTCTACCTTGAGACTATCAGGAAGAGCATATTTCGGAGGGCTTTCGGTTTTCTTTGCACGCTCGGCAAATCAACATTGCATCGACGAGTCCAGCCATCGGCTGAAGGATCAAGGCGACGCACCGCATGAGAACGCATAATGTTTTCATGGTATTGCTCTTCCCGTCAGTCTTCCTATAATTGCGCCACTTTCTGTGGGGATTCGATTGCTCCAGACATTTCGCTTGAAACCGAGTCCACGTGTCCGGAGGCTGCTCCTCAGCTTTCTTGGGGCGATCGTTGTCGTCTACTTTGCCTTCGGAGCCTTCATGTGGCGCACCATGCACCAGCCTCCGGAGGATTTTGCGCGTGTGATGGCCAGGATGCCGGGGCCGGTCGTGTTCTTGCTTTTTCCGTTCGAAACTCTGTGGACGCAGGCTCGCGCGGGAACTCTGAATATCGGAGATCCCGCCCCGGATTTCTCGCTCCGGAATGTGGACCACAGCGGATTGGTTCAGCTCTCGGTGTTGAACAAGCAACAACCGGTGGTGCTCGTTTTCGGCAGCTACACCTGACCTCCGTTTCGGCGGGAGGCTCCTGCCCTCAACAAACTCTACGAGCAATACGGAAGCCGCGCTGCGTTCCTCGTGGTCTACATCACCGAGGCACATCCCAGCGACGTGTGGCAGATGCAGAGCAATAGTAAAGAGAAGGTAGTCTTCGCCAGCCCGAAGAATGAAGAGGAACGCGCGTTCGTCGCGGGCGCGTGCGTGCGGAAACTGGCCATAAAGTTTCCGGCCGTCATGGACGAGTTTGGAAACTCGACAGAGCAGGCCTACACGGGCTGGCCCGATCGCATGTATCTAATCGACGGGCAGGGAAGAGTTGCTTACAAGAGCAAGCCCGGCCCGTTTGGCTTCAAGACGGATGAACTTGCAGCTGCCCTCGCGCGGGTGACGGCGGTGCAAGCAACGAGAGCGCGTATTCAGCAGAGAGCTAATGGAGAGGCTCGGTAACCTTCAAGACCTGGTCCCCTGAAACGTTTTCCAGCGTCTGAATTGCGCCCGACGGCCAGTAGATCGTGATGGACTCAGCTCGCGCCTCCGCGCCAAGCCCGAAGTGGACTGGGCCGTCGCTGGAGGACGCATAGCCCATGCTGGTGGTCATGTGGTTATATTGCGGGCCACTCTTTGTGACGAGCTTGATTCGCGCGCCAATGCCGTCGCGGTTGCTCTTCGTGTCCCAGAGCAATGTCGAGCTCTCTGACCTCCTCGCGAGGCCTCCCGCGCCATCGGTGATCGAGGCGCGCCTTCGGTGCTGGCGAGAATTCCCCACGACTATTTAGGAGAAGACCAATATGCGGAGGTTCATGTCTGCCTTCCTCGTTCTCGTGACTCTCTCTCTGGCGGGATGCGGGGGAGGAGGGTCCAGTTCTGTGACTTCCCCACCACCCCCGGTGACCAACACCGCGACCATCGATTTTGGAAGCTCGAACCAGACCATCCGGGGTTTCGGAGGGTCGACAGCCTGGATGCCGGCCATGCCCAGCAGCGAGGTGAATGCGCTCTTTGGAACTGGAGCGAATCAGATCGGGCTGACCATTCTGCGCGTGCGCATCGATCCAACCAATGTGTCGGGAGGGTCAAACTGGGACATCGAACTGAGTAATGCCCAGGAAGCCATCGCTGCCGGCAGCAGTGTGAGCGTGATCGCCACGCCCTGGACTCCGCCCGTTGCTTATAAGACCAGTAGCAGCGTTGTGATGGGGTCGCTGAACACCGGCAACTATGCGGATTACGCGAACTACCTGGAGAGCTTCGTCACCTACATGGCAAACGGCGGCGTGAATCTCTACGGTATTTCGATGCAAAATGAGCCCGACGCCAATGTGACATACGAGTCGTGCGTGTGGACTCCGGTCCAGATGGACACGTGGGTGGCGAACAACTCTTCTGTGCTGACAACCAAACTGATCATGCCGGAGTCAGAAGGCTTCACCACCTCCTACTCTGACCCAGCGCTGAACGATCCGAACGCAGTGGGGAATATCGGAATTATTGCGGGCCACCTCTACGGTGCGTCTCCGTCGTACTACGCCAACGCAATGAATGCCGGGAAGGAAGTGTGGATGACGGAGTACTATCTTAGTCCGGCAGGCGCAGAACCGGCGATCACGGACGCATTGCAAGCTGCAAAGGAGATTCACGATTCGCTTACAGTAGGTGATTACAACGCCTACGTGTGGTGGTGGGTAACCAATTGGAATCCAGGCAGCGGTACCACCAACACGGGACTCGTCGACACCAATAATGCGCCTACCTACTTCGGGTGGGCGATGGCGCAATTTTCACGCTTCGTTCGGCCTGGTTACGTTCGCAGTAACGTGACCTCCGACCCCTCCGCGAATGTTTTCGTTTCGGCGTACAAGGGGAGCGGCCACTTCGTGATTCTAGCCATCAACATGACTTCGACCAGCGTGGACCAGACCTTCACCATTCAGAATCAGAACATCACCGCAATAACTCCGTATCTAACGACGGCGACGGCCACGGTGGCACAGCAGAGCGCAGTCAGCGTGGCCGGCAATCAGTTCACATATAACCTGCCGGCGCAGAGCATCGCGACATTCGTGCAGTGATAGCCTCTTCTGCTTCCTTCGATTGACGTGGTCTTAGAACGCCCTAGTGTTCCAGCTCAGCAATCTTGAGCACCTGGTCGGCGGGAATATCGCGAAGAGTCTGTACAATCCCCGAGGGCCAATGAATTTCGATCAGTTCAGCGCGACTGTCCGGTCCTAAACCAAAATGCACCGGCCCATAGCTGGACGAGGCGTACCCAACGCTTGTCGTCATATGGTTGTATTGGGGTCCAATACTCTTGCTGACTACTTTGATCCGTGCGCCAATGCCATCGCGATTGCTTTTTGTGCCGCGCAGAGCGACGTCCAGCCAGTGGCTTGAGGTTTGGCTGCGGTTCATCCAGATTTCTGCCGGCGCGTCGAGCGCCGATACGACTACGTCGATGCGCCCGTCTCCGTCGAGATCGGCGAAAGCACAACCTCGGTGGCGTCCTTTGTGAGCCGCATCGAAGCCAGCCTCTTCCGTCAACGCCTCCCATTTGCCATTCGCGCCCAAGTTGCGAAAAACGGTGTTGTACTGATTGACGGGCTGTCCGGGCATGTCATGGGATTCCACATGGCCGCCGCTGACGAAAATGTCTTTCCATCCATCGTTATCAAAATCGTACAGTGCCGGGCCGAACCCTGACAGGGTACGGCTTAGATCGCGCATTCCGCTTGGGCTGGTAACTTCCTTGAAATCACCTTTACCGGTGTTCTGAAAGATCGGGAACGTTTGGCTGGGTAGAGCTACGAACACGATATCCGGGTACCCATCGTTATTGTAGTCGCGAAAATCTACGCCCATTCCAGAAATGAAACTGCCGTCCTCGACCAGAGCAACACCGGTCTCGAAGGCAACCTCTTCAAACTTGTTTCCCAAGTTGTGGAACAGGGAATTGTAGGCAGCATCGTTGGTAACGAAAAGGTCAGGCTTTCCGTCAAGGTCGTAATCTGCCATTCCGACCCCCATTGCTTTGCCAACGTGGTCGCGAACTCCCCATTCTTTAGAAACATCGCGGAACGTACCATCGCCGTTGTTCAAGAAAAGCTGGTTCGGTTGCCCCTTGTAGTACCTGGGATGACAGTAGTCGGAGACGCCTTCGATCTGGCAAAGTGCCTTGTCCGAGTAGCTCCACTGCATGTAGTTAGCGACAAACAGGTCCAGCAGGCCATCGTTGTTGACGTCCACCCAGGCGGCAGTAATCTCCCAGAACGGGCCATATTGCGGGTCGGGACGGTTGATTGCTGCATCCAGACCAGACTTGACCGTGACGTCGGTGAAGGTCCCGTCACCGTTGTTGTGATACAAGGTCCCGTGGTGCAGTCCGGCGACGAACAGGTCGGGATGCCCATCGTTATCGTAATCGCCGACCGCGACTCCCATGTCGTAGCCTGTACCCGCCAGACCTGCGGCATCGGTCACGTCGGTGAACTTCCCATTCCCTTCATTGCGGAAAAGACGGTTCCTATATTTGGGGTCGTCCTTCTTCAGCGTGGCAATGTTGGCGCCGTTGGTAAAGAAAATATCTGGGCGACCATCCCCGTTGTAGTCGAATACCGCTACACCGCCAGGCATGGTTTCCGGGGCATTGCGCGCTGGTGTCTCATCGTTCTACAGCACGAACGGGAGCTCTTTGAATTCGAACCGAATCGGGCTTTTCGCCGGCGAGCTAGCCGCCAGCAGCCAAAGGCAACCAACTGAGAGGATTACTGCGCACACTGCGGGGCGAGATGCTCTGGCCATTTGCAAAGTGGGAACAAGAAAGAAGGGTGGCCGAAGCCACCCTTCTGATTCTACCTGACGCTCGCTTTAGAAGTAGAACTTCACAGAGAACGTCAGCACACGCTGGCCGGTCTTAAATGCCGGTTTGCCAGTCGTGACGTTATTTTGATTCGTCGTCGCAATCGAGTGCTGGACTACGTCGCAATTGATTGTTGAATGAGCAGTTGGCCCCCCCCCGATGTACCCACAAGACACCTGTTGTTGGGTTTGGCCGGGGCCAGGTGCAGGGGCACCCACGACCGCAGTGTACGGAATCTGCACAGTTGTGTTCTGTTGCAGAATAATTGTTTCGTCGGAAGTGCCCGCCAGCCCGAATTGGTACAGCGGATGATTCAGGAAGTTCGTAGCCTGAACCCTGAATTGCAGCTGCTTGCTTTCTGTGATCTTGAAGTTCTTATAGATACCCAAGTCACTGTCAAAGTAAGCAGGCGCATGCAGGTACGGCCAGTTGAATGTGCCGAGTTGACCGACAGCAGGCGTTCCGAAGCAGTTCGGGTTGAAGTACTGGTGACTTCCGCGTCCACTGCGCGGATCGCAGGTGATCAGCGGAAGCATTGAGGCATAGCCGCCACCGCTTTGAGACGTGCCGTAGTAAGTGGCTTGATTGACAGAATTAGACCTCAGACCGTTGGGGAGGAGAATGCTGTTGTCAGGCAGTTGATAGCTTGAACCCGCCAGACCAGCGATCGGAACGGTAAGGCCGCCGGCGAAGTTGAAGTTGAGCGTGCCATTTGCCTGCAGCGGTGCCCCACTCTGGAATGTCGTATAGCCGGACAATTGCCAGCCATTGACGGCGCCCTCGAGCACTCGGTGACCGTGGGCGAACTTCGGCAAGTTCCACACGTAGGTTGCGTTGACGATCTGCGTGTGGTCGTACGCCAGAGGTCCGTAATTGTCTTTTAGATTGAAGGGATCAACCACCGCTCCCGTCGTTCCAGCCTGGTTCGTATTGCCATCTCGGATGCCCAGCACCTTGCTATAGGTGTAATTGAGCAGGAAACTGACCGATCCGGCCTGTTTTTTCCACGATGCTTGCAGCGAGTTGTAGTTCGCGTAGCCAGCGTGGTTCAGGACGTAGACGTCGTTATAGTTAGTCAGTCGGCGATAGTCGTTCTCATTGAAGCTCAGCCCGTAGTTGTTGGAGACAGCCACACCGTTTGGCCCAATGTTCCCACAACCCGTGTAGTTGGTGCCGGCGCTCGTTCCGCTGCCATTACAAGGCAAGCTATTTGGAGAAACAAAGGCCGTGCCGACGCTGAGTGTTTGCTTCGGATCCGGCAACCAGTACGCTCCTGGGAAGTTGCTGTTAGCGTCGCTGAGTTTGCCGTTTCCACCGTTGATCAGCATGTTGCTGCTTTTGTTGCCAACGTATGAAATCTCGAACACCGACCGCCAAGGCAGTGCCTGGGCGACACTAATGTTCCAGTCGTTCGTATAAGGAGTCTTGTTGTCTCCCTGCTGGAACACGGTGATGGTTCCGCTGGCTCCTCCTCCGGGGGGCGGTACAAAGCCGGCGATCGCGCCGTATCCCTGAAGGTTGTTGTCGTTGGCGGTAAAGGTCCCCTGCGCCAAGCTGGCCGGACCTCCGACGTCGTTAACGGATACGTTATAGCGGAATGATGCGAAACCACCGCGTACAACCGTCCTGCCGTTTTCGAACACGTCGTAGGCAATACCGACGCGAGGCTCGTAGTAGAACGTCGGCGATACCCAGCCCGAGGTCGGGATGCGGCTGGCGATGGAATGCCAGAGCAGGCCCGGATTCTTAACGTTTGGGTTATTGGTGTAGCTGGCTGGGTCCCAAACGGCCATTCCGTTTCCGCCAATGTAATACTGGCCGTTGTGATCAAGACGTAACCCGTAGTTCACAGTCAGCTGCCGATTGGCCTTGTACGAGTCTTGCCCGTAAAATGAAATGGTGTGGTTCTGAATGGTATTTACACCGTCCGCACTGGGTTGCGTATAGTTCGCGCGCCCGAGCAAGAAGTCGGCCACCGAGTTGTTGGTGGCGAAATTGCCGCCCAGGTTAAAGTTTCCATTCGCGCCGCCACCCCAACCGCTTTGCGACTGAATATTCTTGGTGTCATCCCAGTACGCGCCAAACTTCAGCGTGTGCGACCCAATCACATGAGTGAAGTTGTCGTAGATGGCGGGAACTCTTTTATCCGCTCCGAAGCCGCCGCCAGGGAAGCTTCCCTCCAGGTTCATGTTGCCGATGTCCGGAAAGGCACCGCCCCAGGGTCCCTGAATGTTCGGTATCTGATCCACTTGGGCGCCAAAGAGGCCCGGAATGTTCATTCCCAGCTTCGAACGGCTGACGGCAGCGCGATTAGACAGAACGCTCGGAGTGTTGAATCGTGTATAGGTGAACACGGCTTCGTTGGTGGTGGACGGATTGAACACATGCGTAGCGTTCACCATCACCAGTTGCGAATTCAGATTCTGAACCACATTCGACGGGTACGGAAGCGTCCACGGTGGTGTCCACCAAATGCCAACCGGGTGTTGGTCGGCTTCGATCTGGCGACTGTACGACCCCGTCAACTTTGTGTTGTCGCCGATGGCGTAATCGACTTTCCCCGTCGCTTCCCACCTGTTCTGTGGCGACGTGGTGACGAACTGGTAGTTGTTCCAACCGTTTCCGGGCCCCGGAGCAACGCTGGCTCCGCCCTTCGGATTCGCTTTCGAGGGAAGCAACGTGGCATAGATCGCGCCGTTCGGATCCCATAGCGACGAAGGGAGGCTGGTCGCAGTGGCTCCCGCCGGAATGTGGTTGTTCATCGCATTGTAGGCCGCGCCCCAGCTGCTCTGAAGCTGCTGCGCCAAGGTCTTGCCCGTACTCACAACTGTGCTGCCCGGGACCCCGTTGATCGTCGTATTACTCAAGTCGCCCTGCAGTTGCTCGGTCGTCGGGATGTTGTAGTTGATGATGCTGCCTGCCGGGTGCTGCCGCATGTACTCGTAGCCGCCCCAGAAGAACAGCTTCTGCCGCCCTTTGTCCATTTTCGGAACCGGGCCACCAAAGTTGCCGCCGAAGTAGTAGTAGCTCTCCGCCGGAGCCGCTAAAGCGGCCGTTGTGGAGCCGTTGGCGATTTGGCTGTGGGTGTAGGCGTCAATCCCGTTCAGGGCGCTATTGCGGGCGTACACGTAACTTTCGCCGTGGTACTTGTTGCCACCGCTCTTGCTGAAGGCCTGGAAAATCGCCGGGCCTTTCGCGTATTCGGCGCTGTAATCCGCCATCAGGACTTTGACTTCGCTGACCATGTCCTGGTTGATATTGGCCATCTGGCTGCCGGCATTACCAGGATCGACCAGGTTGGTGCCGTCCAGCATGAATGACATGGCTCCGCTGGGCTGCGTGCCATTTGAGGAGAAGGAACCGACGGGCCCGCTCGCCGAACTCACAAGCTTAGTCGAGAAGCTTGAACCCTGACTGGTTCCATTCGAAAACGCCATGCCCGGCATAATCTTTAGTAATTCGCCGGCATCGCGGCCGCCCATGGGAAAGTCGTTAATCATGTGCTCGGGGATGGTGGTGCTGATTTCGGCGTTATCCGTCGGTACGACCAGAGCGCCGGCGGAAACCTCCACCGTCTCATTCACCGCTCCAACCTGCAAGGCAATTTGTGGCATAGTGCGGTCATCGCCCTGCGCGAAGACGATACCTGCTTCCTTCCATTGCTTGAATCCCGGTGCTTCAACGGATACCGTATACGTCCCCGGCTGGACAGCCGTAATGGCAAAGTAGCCGGTTCCGTTCGATACCGTCGTCCGAACATCGCCGCTAAGGTCGTTTGTCATTGTGACTTTGGCGTTCGCCACTACGGCGCCCGTCGTGTCCCTAGTTGTGCCCGACAACGTTCCCGTTAGTTGCTGGCCGAAACCGGGGAAAGCGGTGAAGAGGAAAATGGCCAAGCAGGCCATCAAGATTGCTCTCGACAGATGTGACTTCAAGGTCATTGAAAAGCCTCCACTCAAGCGGTCTGACGACATTCCAAGCGCCACTCTTTGGGAGTCAGGTTGCTACTCGGCGGCCTGTCTCCCGTTTCGATACAACATTCACCGGACGATCTACGCGCGCACCGTCAACGTTTACGGTGCCTCATATGAAAGTACTACTGCAATTGCGACCGCTATATGTAGCGCCGGTTGATGAACACTGTCAAGAAAAAAAACGATTTTCCTGCGAAATCTTCACCTCTTACCGTGTTTCGCTGTAACTTGCTGATTATTTGGGTGGTTAGCGGACGATTGTTGAATGACGTAAACGTTTCCGGTAACGTTTCCGGTACGTTCTCCGCCGAGCTGTGCGGTCAGGACCACAAAGGGATTTGTTTCACATCTGCAATGGGATTGTTATCTGTCTCGGCACCGTGGGGCTGCTCTTCAGGACGGCGCGAAATGCGCGCGGCGAGCCGATGAAGGTACGGCAAATTCTCTGAATGCCAATCAATATTTGAGCGCCAAATCGCGGTGGCAGAAATCTTCGGTAAAGCGCACGACAAGCGCAGATCCTCGAAGTTCAGATAGAGGAGACGGCGAAGGAGTACAAAAACCACCGCAAGTAGGGAATGGCTTCCCTCAGACTACGGCTTCTGTATCGTACCTTGCGCCTGCGCGTCTTTGGCCTGGGCTTCGTAATGCTGCAGATTTGCCTGGAGCGACGTTGCCAGCGCTTGGTCTTGCTGCTGACTGGCGAGTTCAAGCGCGCGGCGCGCAGTCGCTATCGCTTCCGCATAGCGGCCGTTTTCGGAGTACATAGCCGCGAGCATTTGCAGGATTGCTGGCCCCTGCGTGCGGGAAAGTTTAGACGCTTGTTCGAACTGCGCCAGGGCATCAGCAAAGTTTCCTTTCGCAGCCAGGACGCGGCCGAGGTTAGAGCGATAATCCACCGCGTCGGGTGCCAGCGCGACGGCCTTCTGGATATGAGCAATCGATTCATCCAGATTATTGGCGTGAGCGAGTGCAATTCCCAGGTCGTTCTGTCCGCTGGCCGAATCAGGATCGAGATCCACTCCCCGCCGCAGGTGCCCCAGGGCTTGATCTAGTTGCTCTTTCTTGAGCGCCAACACGTTGCCCAGGTTTATCTGCGCAGAGGCATTGTCTGGATTGAGCTCGACCGCTTTCTCGAAATGTTGAAACGCCTCGTCCAACATCCCTTTTTCGGCCAGCGCGGTTCCTAGGTTGTTGTGAGTGTGAGAACTGCCGGAATTGAGTTCTAACGACTTTTCGTATTCCGCGATCGCCTCGTCAATCTTGCCGGTTTCGGCGAGGGCAACCCCGAGATTATCGTGGGCACGTGGATCGTCTGGATCAAGTGCTAGAGCCTTCTTCCAGGCTGGCACCGCGCCGTCAAACTCCTTGTGTTCCGAAAATGCCACGGCGAAATCAAAAAGCTTGTAGAAGTCGGTGGCTGGCGCGTCGATCCGCTCTAAGCCGCCGAACGGAATATTCACGAACTCCGGGATGTTGACGGCGCGATTCGCAGCTGTGGCGTCTTCGATAAGGATCGCCGGGCTATCATTCCCGTTCTCATCGATGTGCGTGAGGTACATATGCGTGTAATAGGAGGGCGATTTTGACGAGAAAACAAGCCAACGGCCGTTCGGCGAGAAACTGTGCCAGGAGTTCATGACCTTAAGATTACAGTTCAATCGGCGCTCTACTCCGCCTTCGAAGGGCACGATGTATAGCTGACTGTCGGGCCTCATCAGCAGACCATTCTTGTTGCGGACGAACACAATCCATTTGCCGTCGGGAGAGACTTTGGGGAAGTTATTACTCATGCCGTTTTCCGACGCGCCGATCACTCTTTCCGCTTTGCCTCCCTTTCCCCCGTTAAACGGAATCCGGTAAAGGTCATATTGCATCTGGGTTTCGTTTGGATCGTTGGCGTATTTTGCCGGAGGCTGGCCGGGCGCGAACGGATCGCGTGCTCTCTCCCGGGAAAAAACCAGATACTTGCCATCGGGGCTCCAGAACGCGCTGGTGTGAACATAATCGGGATCATCCGCCCCCGGTAGAGTTTGCAGCGTGCGGGACTGGCGGCTGTACCAAGCCAATACGCCACGCGTTGGGAAAAACACCTGACCGAAACCGTAGAAAGTGAAGGAGCCATTATAAAGACGGTCGGCAATACGCCTGCCATGTGCTCCCGGAACATCGATGGAAGTAATGACATAGTTTCCGTCGGGCGAGACTTGCGACATGAATCCAAAACGCTTCTGCGCGGTTTTATCGGGATCGGAAAACGCGCTCCAGTGGACGATGTAGTCCGTGCTGATCGTGCTCACCTTGTGGAGCGGAACCAACGCATAGAGCCCCTTGTCGTTCTGCGGGCCGTCGACGTCGATCCCTAGTGTCTTGCCGTCGCGTGCAATTGAGTGACAGTTGGCGCAGGTGGGAAGTGCCTGCATCACGACTCTGCTTTTTGGAGCCGAGATGTATCGCAGTTGCCATTTGATGTCAGGAAGAACCGAGTCCGGCAACGGCTTGATTACTCCCCTCTCGATTTGTTCTTTGGTCGCAGGAAGGAGAGGAACATCACGATAAAGGACGGGCGCGCCCACTGAGTCCATGGAGGTTTGGATTTCGACCTGCCCGATGGAAACAGGTTGACCGGCGTTTCGGCTGGAGTAGCCAGAAATCACGACGGTTGCGGGCTGGCGAAGCGAATATTTCTTGATCGTTTCCCAAACCTTCTCGTTCGGGCGCCAAGTGTGGGCTTCGGCTTGCTCCGGGGTCAAAGTGGGCGGCACGTAGCCGACAAGGCTCTCGTCCGTCTCTCCGATTTTCATTTTCTCGCCTGCCGACCATAAATCGGTGTGTGGCGCCCGCTCCCCAAAGCGAACCTCAACGCGCCAAACCGTCGCGGCCGCAGAACTGTCACGCCACTGGAAAAGAGGCGCGATGATGTCAGGCGGAAAAAGTGAGCCTTGGCTGGGATAGTCAATGATGATCGTGCCCGGAGCTGCCAATGGTCGAGGGGCTGCAAAAAGGCCGCCTACCATCACCGCGCTCGCCAACCCAAGACAGAAGACAAGAGATCGGTTCATCGCATTACCCCACCTACGTTGGAGGTCGAACTCCAATCCCGAAGCAAGCCGCAAAAAAACGCGATAGCGATGCTAGCGTGTCGTATTTCCGAACGCTGTGATTTCAATCACACACCACTGTACTCATCCATCATTTCGGCATATTCGGACCCTTTGCTTGCGTGCGCCTTGTGGATTGCCGCTGCATAAGGAAGACGAGGTTCCCCATAACAGGCGCTTAGCGCCGAAACCCGCGCTCTTATCGCTCTTCCTGGCGGTGGTAGGATATTCAGCAGAACGTGGGGTGGGGTAAGCAGTGCATTACGGGGATTTCCATTTCTGCCCGACAGGGGACAGCTATGCGGTCGCCTCAATGCGATCGCGGCAACTCCGTGTCTGCCGTGTTTTGGTCGCCCTTGTTTCCGTGCTTGCTCTCTCGCACAGCGCAAAGGGGCAGATTGCGCCTTCTCGTGAGAATGATTTAATTGCTCAAGCTTCGGCGGCGCGAATGCAAAACGACGTCCCTCGCGCAATTGAGCTCTATTCGAAGGCCGTGGAGCGAGACCCGAAATGGCTCGATGGCTGGTGGTTCCTTGGGTCTCTGCAATACGGAAATGGAGCCTATGTTCCGGCGCGGGATGCCCTCTCGCATTACATCGACGCGGTCCCCAATGCTGGCCCGGCATACGCGTTGCGCGGGTTGTGCGAATTCGAGACCGGAGAGTTCCGCCCCGCTCTGGCGGACATTCAAAACGGAATCCGCCTGGGCGCGGCCAACCAACCCAGCAACGAACAAATCCTTCGCTATCACGAAGCATTGCTACTCACACGCTTGGGAAATTACGAGGCCGCCTTGAAGACGTACCCATTCTTTGCCAAAAGCGGCATCGCCAACCCAGAGCTACTCACAGCAATAGGACTGGCGGGATTGCGAATGCCCCTCCTGCCAAAGGACCTGACTAGGGAACAGCAAGAATGGGTTTCCGCAGCCGGTGACGCTGCTTACCGGTTTCTGGCCGCAGATGAAACTTCCGCCGCGCGAGCGTTTCAAGAATTGTTTCAACGCTTCCCCAACGCATCCAACGCGCATTTTTTTTACGGCTACCTTCTGTTTGCCACCGATCCTGACACGGCTCTCGCAGAGTTCCAGCAGGAGTTGAAAACTGCGCCCTCGAACCCCGATGCCAACGTGATGACCGCATGGGCTTTGTTGATGCGAAATACCGCCGCCGAAGCATTGCCCTATGCGCAGAACGCCGTCGGCAAGGAACCCACACTTCCCTCGGCGCAACTTGTACTTGGGAGATCTCTACTGGAAACTGGAGACCTGAAAGGCGGGATGGAGCACTTGGAGAAGGCACTTCAGCTTGAACCTGACAACCTTGAGACCCATCTTGCTCTTGCTAGGGCCTACTCAAAATCTGGTCGCAAGGAAGACGCCCGTCGTGAGCGGGTCCTCTGTCTCCGGCTTTCGAGCGGCAATGATGGAACCGTTGAACACCCATAGAATATCCCTGCTTGTGGTGTTGCTCGGAGCCGCGATAACTGTGGCTGCGCAGACAACGCAAAAGAACATTGCATCGGCATGTGCAGGCTGTCATGCCTCCCAAGCCAAGCCCCAACCGGACACGCCGATGGGTCGGGGAATGCAGTGGCCGGATGCCAATCCTCTTTTCAAAAGCCATCCTCGACTTAGTTTTCGCAAAGGCTCATACACATACACGGTGGAAACTAACGAGAACCAGCCCGTCTACTCCGTCACCGATGGGGTGCGAACCATCTCGCTGCCTATTCGCTGGAATTTTGGTAAGGGCGCTCAGACCTGGGTCCTTGAGAAGGACGGCGAACTCTTGGAGAGCATGGTGAGTTATTACCCATTGATCGACGGGCTGGGCATTACAACCGGAGACGAGACCCTGACGCCGCAAAATCTGAACGAAGCGGTCGGAAGGAAACTGCGGCGAGGTGAGGCGCAGGACTGTTTCGGCTGCCACTCCACTGGCGCCGTGTCGATGGGAAGGTTGCAACTCCCGAACCTGGAGCCGGGCGTTACGTGCGAGCATTGTCACGCCGGAGCAAATGCTCATTTGATGGCTGCGTTTCAGGATCAAGCATACGAGACGGCGCCGCCGGATCTGAGGAAGCTTCCCACTGAAGATATCTCGAACTTTTGCGGACAGTGCCATCGAACTTGGGAAACGGTTGTGCGAAGCCGCTGGCGCGGTGAAATCAACGTTCGCTTCCAACCGTATCGCTTGGCCAACAGTAAGTGCTTCGACGGCGCCGATCCCCGTATCAGTTGCATAGCCTGCCACGACCCGCATAAGGACCTGGTTCGAGACGACAGCCCGTATGACACAAAGTGCCTGGCATGTCATGCCTCAAAAGACGAAGCCGCGAACATCAGCTCCAAGGCTGACAATCATCGCGATGCAAAGGCATGTACGGTGGCCAGTAAGGACTGCGTCACGTGCCACATGCCTAAAGTAAAACTGCCGAACGGGCTGATGACGTTCCACGACCACGAAGTTCGGATTGTAAAGCCAGGTGCGCCGTACCCCGACTGACAGGGCTTGTCAGGGGATTGCCACGGCGTGACAACGTTCGTTCGAAGTGTCCTCCTCGGAAAAGGTGATGCGAAATGCCAGAGCTTGCATAGGCGAGCGAACTATTCTAGACTCGCCTAAAATCGGAATGTTTGCGGGCCAAGCAGGATATGCGCCGGGTTCACATCTATCTTGGAGTCATGATTGCGACCTGCGGCCCGTGCGCAGCTAGCTCGAGTGTTTGCACGCCGCCTCAGAACCTGCAGACGAAGCTCCAAACGCAACCCACAGCCGATAGCTACGCCGAAGTTGGAATGTGGTACGCAAATCACGACCAATATGGTTGTGCGGTCGGAGCCTATCGGGCAGCGCTCAAGCGAGAGCCAAAATCTGCGGAGTTCTTGTACCTTTTGGGGCTGAACCTGCTCCGGAGGCGTGACTTCAACGACGCAATCAAACCTCTGCAACAATCCATCGAACTTAAGCCTAAGGTTCTGAAGCCTCACCTTCTGCGGGCAACTGCGCTTGAGGAGCTTCATCGGAGTGCAGATGCTCGAATGGAATGGCTGGCGGCTTTGAAGATCGACCCACACTCCGACATTGCACTCGATGGAGCCAGCAAGAACTTCCTCGCCACCCATGACTTCGAAGCGGTGATCGCTCTGCTCGACCCCCAAGTCAAGGGCGAGGATCTGACGTTTGACCTGGCATCGGCCTATCAGGGCGCCGGAAGCACGGATCAAGCGATCGAGGTCCTCAGGAAGGGTTTGGACGCGAACCCCACATCTCGCGCCTTGACCGGCGAGCTGATCACAAATTTGATTATGCAGCAGCGTTACCAGGAAGCAGAAAAATTGGGCGAGAAATTGGTTGGGAGGTCTCCACGCGACCTCGATGCGCAGGTACTGTATCTGCATGTGCTGGTGCTGAACGACGACGAACAGTTGGCGCGGCCTCTGGCGCATAAACTGCTCTCGACTGCTCCTCACAAATTTGGCGTTCTGTACCTGAACGGGCTTCTTGAAAACAAGTCGGGCAACTATGCCGGCGGTCGCACCTTTCTGGAACAAGCCGTGGTGCTGAATCCAAGTCACTACGACTGCCGATATAACTTAGGGGTTGCCCTGGCCAACCTCAACGATCCTCAGGGGGCAAGGGAACAATTCGAAAAAGCTCTAACCTTGGGAGCGTCAAACCCCGGCGTCCGTATTGAATACGTGAAAGTGCTGCGTACCTTGGGTGAAACAAAGTTGGCGGCGGAGCAGCTTAAGCTTTACCAGCAGGAGCAGAAGGCGCAAGCCGACCGCACTCTGGTGGCCATCAGCATGGGACAGGGCGACAAAGAGCTCGCCGCTGGGGACCCCAAGAAGGCGACCGAACTCTATCGCGACGCCCTCGCGGTGCTGCCGGACTATGCCATGCTGCACTACAAATTGTCGGTAGCGCTGGACCGAGTCGGCGATACGGCGGGTGAGCGCGACTCATTGCAGAAGGCAGTGGCAATCGATCCTGGCATGGCTATTGCTCATCGTCAGCTCGGGTACTTGGCTTTCAACGACGCTGATTTTACAACTGCAGAAGAAGAGTTTCGGGCAGCGGTGCGAGCGGCCCCTGGATTCACCGATGCCTGGATTAGTCTGGCGGCGACCCTTGCGACGGAGTCTCGCCACTCTGAGGCGGAACAGGCAGTTCAGCGCGCCTTGGAAATCGATCCTCAGAACGCGAATGCACTTGAGCTGCAGAAGGAACTCGCGAATGCTGTTACTGGGCCGACGAATCAGTGACATGCCGCCAGTTCTGATCTGTTACGATTTGGTCGAGTATGCCACATGGAAAACCCGGGAATTGGACACGGCGCCGCGTGCTGCGCACAATTCCAGCGGCATTGGCCTCATCTTTTATCTCCTCTCAACTCCTTTCTTTGGTTTCTCAGGACAAGCCCGCAGCGGCTCCCTTTTCCCGTTTCGTCGACGTTGCTGAAAGCGCAGGACTCACCAAGACGATGGTGTATGGCGGAACGGACCACATAACGTACATCGTGGAACTGAACGGTGGAGGGTGCGCATTCTTCGACTATGACAACGACGGATGGATGGACATCTTCATTATCGGCGGGCGGCGGCTGGAAGGCATCCCTCCCGGTTCCAGCAATCGCCTGTACCACAACAATCGGGACGGCACCTTCACAGACGTCACCGAAAAGGCGGGTCTGTTCGATTGCGGATGGGCTTGTGGTGTCTGCGTTGGCGACTATAACAATGACGGATTCGAAGATCTCTTTCTAACTTACTATGGCCAAAACCGTCTGTATCGAAACAACGGAGACGGCACCTTCACCGATGCTACCAAGAAAGCCGGCCTTCTCTATCCCACCACTCGTTTCGGCTCCGGCGCCACGTTCTTTGACTACAATCGCGATGGCCTGCTGGATCTGTTTGTCTCGAACTACGTGGTAATTGACCTGGCGAACGCTCCAAAACCTTCTCTGGATGTGCCCAACTGTAACTACGAAGGGATCGCCACCAATTGCGGACCTGCTGGCCTTCCGGCTCCACAGCACTTTCTTTACCGCAACAATGGTGATGGCACGTTCACCGACGTCTCCAAAGAGTCGGGGATCGCTGCAATGCAAGGTTCGTATGGGTTCACTGCGGTGGCTTTTGATGCGGACGAAGACGGTTGGCAGGACATTTATGTTGCTTGTGACGCAACCCCGAGCATGTTGCTGATGAACAACCATGATGGAACATTCCGTGAGGAGGCGTTGGTGCGCGGGGTCGCGCTAGGCCCGGGGGGGATCCTTATGGGTGGGATGGGGGTTGGACCAGGCGATTATGACCTCGACGGCCATATCGACTTGGTGAAAACGCATTTCCAGAATCAAGCGACGGGTCTGTATCGCAACAATGGGAAGGCGGAATTTGAAGATGTTACCGCGTCTGCGGGTCTGAGCATGGAACGCCGCTTCATTAGCTGGGGTACGGCCTTAGCAGACTTCGACAATGACGGTTACCCGGACATTTTCATCGCTACCGGCACGGTCTATCCTGAGCTTGAGCGCGTGTACGCGAAATACCCCGCGCACAGCCCGCGCATTCTCTTTCGCAATCAGGGCAACGGTAGATTTGTCGAACTGGGCGATGAGGCCGGCCCCGCTATTTCCGCCAAGCATCAGAGCCGCGGCGCTGCTTTTGGGGACTTTGACAACGATGGCGACATTGATATCGTCATCATGAATCGGAATGAGGCGCCTTCGCTTTTGCGCAACGATGCGCCTTCAGGAAACCACTGGCTCAAGGTCAGGCTGGAAGGTACGAAGAGCAACAGGAGCGCGCTGGGATCGCGCGTGATCGTGCATTATGGCGGAAAGACTCAGGCCCAGTGTCTGACCAGCCAGAGCAGTTTCCTATCTTCCAACGATCCGCGTCTGCATTTTGGATTGGGCAAAGTTACAACTGCGGATGTTGACGTCTATTGGCCGACCGGAGTGAAGGAAACTTTCAAGGGCGTGGCCGCCGACCAGTTGCTCACGATCCGCGAGGGTCAAGGAATGGTAAAAGGGCGGCCTTTTCGCTGACGTACGCGTTGTCGCCTTTACAACGGTTCAGCGCAGATGCACAATCGGGGCGTCGAAGTTCTAGTTCGGAGGACCAGAAAGACGTCATGTACCTGGCCACTTTGCTTCCCTTCATTCGCATCTCACCGTATGCACTTATTCCTCTTTTGCTTGCGAGTCCAGTCCACGGTCAGGCCTCAATCGACAAGGGATCTGCATCTTCTACCGCGACCTTTGTGAAGGATGTCGACGAAGTTTCAATCGACTTCGTGGTTCGCAACAAGAAGAAGCCTGTTCTCGATCTCAAACCTGAAGATGTTGTGATCACGGACGACCGCTCCACTGTAAAGCTCTCGGATCTTCGCCTGGTAACTGGGCAGTCTGGTGCCAATCATCTGATCACGTTCTTATTCGATCCGCTTGACCCGTCAGCCGCGACGAATGCACGGGATGTCGCCAAGAAAATCTTGAAGCTGATACCGGTCCAGGAATTTTCGTTCTCTGTGTTTAACACCGACGGACGTCTGCGACTGTTGCAGGAGTTCACGACAGACCGTGAAAAAATTCAGACCGCTGTGAGCGCCGCTACGAACGACAACGGAGCGAGCCGCAATGAAGCAGCTGTCGTTGCGGAAAGGAGGTTGACCTCTGCAGTGCAGTCAGGGGTGGGCAAGGCGCAGTTGCAAACATCGGCGTACGATCCCGCCATCCAGCATGCGATGCTCGCATCGCTCATGGAATCGCAGCGGACTATCCAGAACCAGCATATCCAGGCGTCGCTCGCTGGCTTGCTGGTGCTGGTCCGCGCCCAGACCAACATCCCGGGCCGAAAACTCCTCGTTTATTTCACCGAAGGGTCGCAGGCCAATCCGGATGCACAAGACACGCTTCGCTCAATCGCCGGCGCAGCAAACCGCGCCGAGGTCAGCATTTACGTCATAAACAAGTCGGCACTGGATCCGAAATTGATGGAAGGACTACTGGCAAGCCAGGCAATGGGAGCGCTTGCCACTTACAATCACTTCAATCCATTGCCGACGGGAACAGCAGCGCAGTCGCCGACAGTGTTCTCGGGCGGCCTGGTTTCTCAGGTTAGCAACCAGATCACTCGAGTCGAAGGAGAGGGACTGGCCGGCAACACAGATCCTCTGGCAGGAATGGCCGTAAGTACAGGAGGAGCTTCTATCTTCTCTGAGGACAACCTCAAGAAGCCTTTCAGGCAAGCCCTTGCGGATCTGACTACCTACTACGAAGCTTTGTATGTCCCGCCCGCGTTCGAATACGACGGCAAGTTTCATCAGGTCACGGTCAAGACTCTGCGGCGCGGGTTAAAAGTACAGTCGCGAGCTGGGTATTTCGCGGTTCCTCCAGCCGCGGGCGTGAGAGGCTTCGAGGCACCGCTGCTGAAACTCCTCTCGGAACCACAATTGCCAGCAGACGTGAGATTCCGGGTTGCCATCTTGCAGCTCGGAAATCTGACGACAGGGAATGAGAACACCCTGGTTGTCGAGGTGCCGATCTCCGGACTCGAAGTCCGAAGCGATCCTAATACCAATTTGAGTTCGTCTCATGTCTCGATTGTGTCGCAAGTGAAAGATAAGTCCGGGAACGTAGTTGAGCATTTCAGCGATGACCTGCGCGGGCATGGCGCTTTGGATTCCAAAGAGCAGTTTGGCTATGCGACTATGCAGCGTCACTTTGCACTTGCTCCCGGTGAATACACCCTCGAAGCTGCGGTCATAGACCGCAATAGCGGCAAGACCGCGGGACAAAGGACTCCCTTCGAAGTTGCGACCGTAGCATCGGGCCCATTTATAGGCGACGTTGCCGTGGTCGGGCGTATCGATCCATCTTCGGAAGAGATAGATCCGTTCGAGCCTCTCCGTTACAAGGACGGCAAGATCATCCCGAGCCTCACAGGCCAGATATCGCCGGACACGAAAGCCGTGTCTTTCTTTTTCCTGGTACATCCGGATTCCGGCATGTCTGATCCGGCGATGCTTGAACTGCAGGTACTGCGGAATGGTCAACTGTTCGGGCAGATACCGTTGCAGCTCCCGAAGAATATTGGAGAAGCGTTTCCCTATCTTGCGTCGTTGAACACCAGTTCTTTGCCCGCCGGAAACTACAACGTAATGGCGTCATTAACGCAGGGTGGGAAGATCATGGAACGGCAAGCCGGATTCGTGATTGCCGGGCCTCAATTGGCCAGTGCAGAGTTGGGGAAAACGAGGCCAGAGCAGCCGAGCAAAGAAGCGGCCGAACTGGCGGATTCCACTGAAGATGGAGCTGAGATCCTGACCATGAGGAGACAGCCGCTGGTGATTACCTCGTTGCCACCCCGTTCGGTCGCCCCTCCGTCAGACAACGAATTGGATGAGATCATCGCCGGCGCTAGAAAGAACGCCTCGAGTTATGCGGTCAAGCTCCCGAATTTCCTGTGCGTGGAGATTACGGACCGCTCCGTCGATTCCTCCGGAAGGGGAATATGGCGAAGCCGAGATTCATTCGGTGAACTGCTGCGTTACGTCGACAACCAGGAGACAAGAACAACGCTCGAAGTCAACGGCCGCCCCAGTACCATAAAGCGAGCGGACATGAACGGACCAATCTCGCTCGGAGAATTCGGTCACCTGCTCAGTCTGGTTTTCCAGCCATTGTCGAAGGCCGAATTTCACTGGAAAGAAACCAACGCTTTGGCGAACGGAAGGGTGCAGGTCCTCGAGTACCGAGTTGACCGCAAGAATGAAAACATGGTGCTGAGCGATAGTAGCGGCAAGGTTGGCTCTGGCTTCCACGGGTTGGCCTACATCGACGCCGCGACCATGGGGGTTCGCCGGATCACCATGGAGGCGGACAATCTGCCGCCAAGTTTTTCGATCCATGCAGCGTCGATCGCGGTCGACTACGACTACGTCTCCATCGGTGCACACGATTATTTGATGCCTATGCGTGCCATGATCCGGGTCCAGAGGGGCCGGCACGAAGTTGATCTCAACCAAATCGTGTTTCAGAATTACCGGCGCTACTCTTCGCGAACCAAGATCATCTCTGCGCCGTGAAGCCGGTCTGCAGGATCTTGTGGGTACTCCGCGTAGCACAGGCTAAAACCTACGGTTCCGGAGCAAGCGGTAGAGGAATCTCCAGCGTGCCCATGCGGTCCGTCGACAGGTCTCGCACTGCCAGTCGAAGGGAAGTCGCACCTTCCGGCACATCAATCTTTTGTTGGACGCGAAAGTATGTGAACTTCGCTTTTGCGTTCAGTTTCGCGGGATTGTCCGATGTGGCTTCTTCGACATCCCCGTTGAGCAAGCGGCCGTCGTCATCATAAAGGCCGGCAGCCAGTTCGAGTTTAGGAATCCGGGCGATGATCTGATACTGAATCAGATAAGTTCGCAGTTGGACGGGCCGCAAAGGTTTTGAGGGGTGTTTCTTCTGACGCTCGCGGAAGTAAGTGGGTTGGTCGACAAGATTGGCCATTTGGGCAGCCGTCGCGACGTGCGGAGAATCCAACGCCTGGACGTGAGCGCGAAAGTACACTTCGCGAGCAATCGGCGCCCCATGCTGCATATATGCAGCGAGCGAATCACCGATTGGTCTCAGGTTTGCCGTCTCTTCCTTCTTGCGAGACTGATACCGCGCCGGGAGAATCGGGGACTGAGGCGCTGTGGCCAGGTAGCCGCGCCGATATTCCAGGTGATCACTTTTGTCCGCAAGCTCGACTCGGACAGTACGCAATTTTCCGTCGAAGTTCTGATTGGTGGGCGAGTAGGTCAGAGTGTAGTAGTCGGATCCCGCTTCAGTAGCTTCTTCCAGCATGTTCCCAATGTCGTTTCTACCATAAAACGCTCGCCCTCCAGTCATCTGGGCAACGGCATCCTGGACCATGTTGTTCGTGTAGGTCGACTCGCCCACCGAGCCTGCGTATGCCATCTCTGAAGCCACCGTATTGGTGTCTGACGCAACCATCCCCGGAGGGCCGCTGGCGGGCCCCCTGCCGGGGGTGGCTCCGGTGAGCCTGCCCGGGGGAAAAACCTGTACGCCGGTGACGTCGACAGGATAAATAGCGGACTCGCTTCGCGTGAGGGCGTCGAGCATTTCGGTTGCCTCGGCACGCACATCTGGCCGGTCATCGTTGTTGGCAAACAAGTCCAGAGGAAACGTCCCCGACACCCACATTATGTTCTTTCGGCCGGGCAAGCCTTCGAGGTAGAGAGCGATCAGCTTGAAAACAGAAACCATAGTGACAGCATCATTCCTGCCATAGTTCGCTCCCAACAGGAATATGCGCGGGACATGAGCGATGGTACGCGATGGATCCAGGGTCGCATGCAGTCGGCCTCGATCACCCGTGAAACCCTGGACGAGATGCAGGCCATCGCTCAGGACGAAGACCGCAAAACGCGTGCCTGGTGGCTTGCCGTCAACGAACTTCAGCAACTGCTGGCGGGCATAGGGCTGGTCGGCCTGCTCTGTGTTGACCAGATCGAGTAGCAGCACATAAAGGGGGCCTCGCTCCGGCTCGGTTGCGATATTCACAAATATGTTCCGAGGCAGGGGCGGAAGTTTCGCGAAATAGCTTGGATTCGAATCGAGGTTGTGCACATCCAGGGACAGGATTTCTTGAGGTGTGCCATCCTCGTGAATTGAAAAGTTTTGCTTCATCAGTCCGCGCACTGGTTTACGGTTGGAATCCGTTACGACGACATCAACAATCACGCGGTTGACATTTACTTGGAACCTGAAGTGGTCCCCGGATTGTCCGGCCGTTGGCGATGTCTGCGGCGCCTGCGAATTCACTTGTGCGAACATCGGGCCGGCGAGGAACAAAGCGAGTCCAAAGGGCAGGACTAAGGCGCGCAGCGAAGTGGGCAACACTGCCATCGAATACTCCCTAGGAAAGCCTAAGACATAGCTGTATAAACCCGAAGAAAAAGAGCAGCGCCGCTCCCGAGGTTTATTGCGCAGCAGCACGTTTTTCCAGCTGGGCGACTTGCTGCTTTAATAAATCGGCATTGGGTCCGGGCGGCACATACGCCAGACTGCTGCGAAGGTGCTCGAGAGCTCCGGTAATGTCCCCCTTCCCCGCAAGGATGACCGCCAGCAATTGTTCGGTGTTGAGAACCGAATGGCGAGGATCGAGCGCTAGGGATTTGCGGGCGCCGGCTTCGGCGAGGTCAGGTTTTCCCATCTGAAAATTCGCCAATGCGTTGAGGTACCAACTCTGCGGGGTTCCTTCTGGATAGAGTTGCGCCATGCTGTTGGTGTTATCCAGAACTTCCTGCCAGTTGCCATTTTGAGAGGCGAGATACGCGAGCTGTTCGTAAGGGAGTACGAACTTGGGATCCGCGGCCAACGCTTTGGAAAAGGAATCGTGGGCCGCCTTGGGATCGGAGGCCAGTTGCAGTTTGCCGAGTTGGAGCCAGGCTTCGGCGAAGCTGGGGTCAGTCTGGACAGCCTTGTTAAGGTCTCGCAGGGCGCCATCGGAGTCGCGCTGCAGCATCTCGGCGTGGGCTTTGTCAAAGAATTTGACTGCCTTTGGAGAGGCGGTTTCGGTGGTGCGGCTCACGGTGGTAGCGGCGTCGCGCACGATCCTTGAAAGCGTGATCGTCCCGATATCGGGCTGGTCGCGCAGCATGTTCCGCGTGATCGTGATCCGGGAAGAACGAAAACCTGGTACGGCTCCCTCCACCAGGCAACCTTCGAAATGAGTCTCCATCTGGCGTTGGGAATCTCCTTGCTTGCCTAACGCGCCGGGCAGCGAGAGAGAGGTAATCCCGAAATTGCCCTTGGCATCGGTCTGGGTCGTATATGCCACTTTGCCGTCGCAGGTGACCGTCACCAACAACGGTTCCCAAGGCAGAGGCTCTGCCTCGACGGCCACTTTGCCCAATAAAGCGCCTCCCGCGCGCCCTTGGCCCGACATGTCTGCCCAATAATCGTAGAGTCCGCTGTCTTGAATAGATCCCGGTCGAGTAATCGTGCTCGGCGGGGGAGGAGCGGACGTGGGACGCGTTTGCCCGAGGGCCCTAAGGGAGAGGAAAAAAAGAAGTGACGATATAGTAAGACGTAACATAGTAACCTTCATTACAGTGCTCCTTAGCAATGAACTATCCATCTTCCTCTTAATATTACTCGTGTCTCCCGTGCCGGGTGGAGATTCAGAGATGGAAATCGGCCCCTTGACCTGCATTCAAGCGCTTTGGGAACTTTGACAAAAGCAGCGAGATGCTTGATGTAGAATGCGAGCGATTAGGGCGACACCGGTGGGCCGCCAATCCGGGTGAGGTCAAAGCCATGTGGAAACGAGCCCTTACTGTGCTCATCCTGAGCGGCGTGGTCTGCCCAGGGCTTGCTGGACAAGCGCCCGCCGACGGGCAAACTCCGACCATTCGGACGACGACCCGAGAGGTGATCTTGGACGTCATCGTCCGCGACAAGCATCATCACGCAGTCGCCGATCTCCGTCCGGACGAAATCGAAGTTTTTGAGGACGGCGTCAAGCAGAAGATCAATGCGTTTCGCGGTGTACGGGGCGCGGAGCAATTGCAGGCGGAACAGGCGCTGGCGAAGGGCAACTCCCCAATTCTTCCCTCTGGCGTGCCGAAAGCACCTGCTACTGCACTGCGCGAACTTAATTTCGTTTCGGTCGTTTTTGCGCAAATCGCTCCCCTCAACCTGGAATTTGCACGTGAGGCGGTGCAGGCTTTTCTCAAGAGCGGCAGTCTGCCGAACACTTATGTGACCGTTTACCGACTAGATCGCACACTGCAACTGGTTCAACCTTACACGGCCGATCAAACGTCCCTGATGAACGCCGTAAATGCTGCTGCAAAGGGCGTTAATACAGAAAGCCAGCTTGGCGCCGCCACGACCGTAGCCTCCGCGTTGGGAACAACGGTCCAGGCAAACGCTGCTAACCTGCTGGCCTCGCCACTGACCAGCCCCCAACAGGCAGCAGCCATCGAGAACCAGATCATAGATCCCATTCCCAACATCGTGACAGATCCTTTGTGGGCGAGAAACGCCGCTTCCGAGGACGCTTCGCTCGCCTTGGGAAGCGCGCTTGTGGCCCAAGCCAGTATCGCAACCGGACTGCGCTTCGCCGAGAGTCTTTCTAACGGTATGGATAGCTTTGACGCCCTGCGGGAATTGGTACACATTCAGGCAAAACTCCCGGGCAGAAAAGTTGTTCTATACCTGGCGGATGGATTGTCCTTACCGATGGATCGCCGCGACGTTGTCGAAAGTGTAATCAGTTATGCCAATCAGTCGGAAGTGGCATTCTATGCTGTCGACACGCGCGGGCTAAGCGTTGAGGATCCTTTGATGCAATCGCTCACTGACCAGCAGCGAGCGGGAGCGGAGAGTGCCGCGAACCGGGTGAGTCCGCGGTTGGGACACTCGGAGGGCGACGACATACAACTTTCCACCAGTTCCGATAAACAATTGGCGATGGAGGAACTGGCGGAGTCGACGGGCGGATTCGCTGTTACCAACACCAACCAGATCGAGCTGCCCATGCAACGTGTGATGGAGGACATTCGCACTCACTACGAGGTTGCCTACACTCCGTCGGCGACGAATTACGATGGGCATTTCCGCAAGATTCAATTGCGCATCGCTCGCCCTCACGTCACCGTGCAAACCCGTTCTGGATACTTTGCGTTGCCGGACATCAATGGGGAGCCTTTGCAGCCGTTCGAAATGAAGGCCTTGCATGCCATCAATGCGCGCCCAGCGCCAGTCGAGTTCCCTTATCAGACGGCGCTGCTCAGGTTCCGGCCCAAAACTTCCGCGGTCGAATACCAAATCGCTTTCGACATTCCCGTTTCCAGCATGCAAGTGGTTACGAACCCGAAAACTGGGAAGGGGCGGATTCGAATGTCCCTGGTCGCGTTGATCCACAAGAGTAACGGAGAAGTTGTGGGCAAAGTGAGCCGTGAACTTGTGCGTGAAGTATCGAAGGCAGAGCTGCCGCTCCTCGGAGATGACCATATTCTTTACGCCGAACCGATGGAATTACCGGGTGGACATTACTCAATCGACGCCGCGGTGAGCGACGAACTAGCCGACAAGACCGCCGTCAGTCGGACGTCCTTCTTTGTTGATTCGGGAAAGGATTTTGGTGTGAGTTCGCTGGAACTGGTGCGAGGAGTTCAACAATTACCGGGACCGCGCAACCGTCAGAATCCATTTGAAACAGACTCAGGGCGTGTTGTGCCGACACTTGCGGACTCAATGCCTTCTGGGAAACCCATCGAGGTCTATTTTGTCGTCTACCCGACGACCGCGTCCGAAGCTGAACCTACGATCACTCTTCAGCTGTATCGCGACGGGCGCCCAGTTGGACTAAAAACCCTGGCGCCGTCGCAACGCCAAGCTGATGGCTCAATGCCTATGCTTTTGCGGATCAATCCGGATCCTGGGCAATGCGACATGGTAATCACTGCCCACCAAGGACCTATGACAGCGGAAGCGATGCTCTCGGTTAAGATCACCCCCGGTGGAACCGCCAATCCAAATTAGCTGGTACGTTGGAAATCCAAAGTGGCCTGTTTGTGAAGTCGAAAGAATAAGGACTTGCCATGAATTGGAACGTAACATGGCTATTGGTCGAAGGATTCCGTTCCGAGCCCAACGCACACCGGAGCGGGCAGACTGCCATGTTGCGGCGCTGCCCCGGCTCTTTGCTCCTTGCAGCCCTGGTGTTTTCCGCTGCCGCGCAGGCGGGTAAGGATCCGAAGACTGCGACAGAGTGGTTCCAGCGCGCCAACGATCAAACGAATCTACGGGCGACCGGCTCGACTCCCTTTCATATGAAGGTGACGTTTCATGCCCTTCCGGGCCTCGTTCTGGATAAGGAAGAATCGTCTCAAATCATCTCAGGCGATGGAACCTATGAGGAAACTTGGGTTGCGCCGAAGAGGTGGCGGCGCGAGGTGACGCTGGGCAGCTATCACGCAATTGAGGTGCAGTCCGAGACCGTGCGAAAAATGCAGGCCAGCTCAGACTATGAGCCCAGCCGCGTACTGATGCTCCTGGAAGCTCTGCTATATCCCATTCCGCGCGATCTGTCCTCGCCATTGCTCAGTGAGGGCCACCCGAAGTGGAAGATTGAAAACGGCGGTGTTGGAGGCCTGTCCTATGTAAAGATCAGCCGCACTTCCGGTATGGGTGATGTCTTGCATGCCTATCTCTTCCTGCCCAACGGCGGCCTAGTCCAAAGTATTGAGTTTGGTATCGTGACTAGCTGGCAGAAACAGATGGCCTTTGGCGGAGAGGTGGTTCCGCGTCACTTTGGGGTACAGGGTGGTGGTACGCAGGACCTGCTTACGGCAGACGTGACGGTTGAGCCTGCCGGCACAGTCGAGGCGGCGGCCTTCGAGCTTCCCGGTGAGCCGGCCGAGGCGGGGATGACCCTACGTCCAATCCACGCGTACGAGGACAACGTCTCGATTCCAAATAAAACGTATAGCTGGTCCTCGACCGACAGCGCGAGTTTTCGGGGCATTGTTCGGCAAATCCTCGACCGTCACGGGGTGATCAGGGAGGTGGAAATCCTCTACTCACCAACTGCAAACGCCGGCGCCGCCGCCGCTCAGATTCTGCACCTGTTTAGTGGCGATAAGTTCCACCCGGCGAAGATCGATAACAGCCCCTGCGAAATTGTCCTGCCGGCAATGATCGGGACGCGACAATAGCAGTTGGTCGTTGTTCCACGGCGAGGACAGGCCTCTTCGCCCCGGCTGCGGTATGCTAGTAAACGATGCGTCTGCTATTCATCCTGGCTTTGTTCGTAAGCGTTTCTCAGGCCCAGCAGCGAGATCCTGAGCGGCTTTTGAGTGACGCCATTCAAGCCCAACAGCGCGGCGACTATCAATTGGCGATAACGGACTATCGCGAATTGCTCAAGCTTCGTCCTGATCACGTGGCAGCTAAAGTGAATCTTGGCGCCGCCCTGGCACACATGGGCCAGTTCGATGAGGCCATCGCGATGTACCGGTCCGCGCTTCCCTCATTAACCGACAAGAATATGGTGCTGCTTAATCTTGGTCTTGCGTATTACAAGAAGGGCGATCTGGCGAATGCGCGCGAACAATTTACCAAGCTGCATCAATCGGCGCCAAACAATGTGCAAGCCGCCATCCTCCTGGCCGACACTGAGATCAAGTTGGGGGATGCCGAATCCGCAACGGGCATGCTCGAACCACTCGAGAAGACGAATTCTGGCAATTCCGATTTCGACTACGTGCTCGGCTTGGCCATGATCAGGTCCGAACATAAGCGCGACGGCGTTCTGCGCATGGAGAAAGCTGCCGAACTCGCAAATAGCGGTGATGCCTACATGCTTGCCGGGGCTACACGTTTGGACCTCAGCGAGTTCGAGCAAGCACGGCACGATTTAGAAACGGCACTGCAGTTGTCCCCCAAGCTGCCTGGTCTGCATACGCTAGTTGGGACGGCAAGAGATAAGACGGGCGATCAGAAGGGCGCCGAACCCGAGTTCCGGATGGCCACACAGGAGAACCCGGATGATTTCGAAGCCAATCTTTATTTGGGCGCGCTCCTCTATAAACAGCGCCACTTGGAGGAAGCAAAGGTCTTCCTTGAGCACGCGGTCAAGGTGAAACCTAACGACTCGATGGCTCGCTACGAATTCGCGATGCTGAAGAGTACCTCCGGGGAATTGGAAGTGGCCGCGAAAGAACTGGAAGGTGTCGTCAAGGACGACCCCAACTGGCTTGAGCCGCATGTGGAGCTCACTTCCCTGTACTACAAGCTACATAGGCCCTCTGATGGCGCCAAAGAGCGCGCCATCGTCGAGCGCCTCACCGCCGAGCAGCAAGCCAAAGGGCCCGGCAAGTAGGAGCTGCGGTCGTGCAGGTTAGACCGTGGTGGCTGCGGGGAGCGATCTCCCTACAGAGGCATCCGGCAAATAGCCTTCGGTCCCTCTCGGGCTGGATTTTGTTCCCGCTCCGCGCACCATGGTGCCCGTCGGGGGATAGACTCCCTCCGCTCAGTTCGATTTCGCGTCTTGAGGCACGGCGGGGGACGCACTCAGCAGAACTTCCATGGTCCCTGCCTTCCCCGAGGCCAAGTCGAAAACGCCAGATCGCAAATATGCAGCACCCCTCGGGGCGTCAAAGTCGAAATGGAACTGCATCCCGATGTCCCAATACGCTTTGTACTGCTCTGGGCTCAAAGAGAGTTCCATGTTTCGCACGAGCCAATTCATCTGATTCCCGTAGCGATCGTAGGCAATGAGCGTCACTTCAAGGGTTCCATGACGGCGCCCATCCCGCGCCGCTTCCAACTGAAGCGCTTTCTCCGAGACCGCCAAATCCACGTCCATGCGCGTAAAAGGTCCATCAAGTTCTGAGTTGTCCCCGGCGTGCTGGGCCATCAACTCTGGCTGGGGCGTCGATGGCTTCACGCTCATCAGGTAGAGAAGCTGGGCAAAGTTCGGCAGGCCCGGCGCCATGAGGGGTCGCAAAGGGTCGCCGGTCGGGAGTCTGCCGGCGACCGCGCGTGTCGTCCGTTCATCCTCCGCGTTATAGCCTCGGCGGTAGGCAAGTTTATGGTGGCCGTGCCTCAGCTCTACCTGTATGCGCCGGTATCTCCCGTCCATCTCGCTATTTGTCGGCCTATAGTCCAGTGTGTAGTAGCGAGATCCATCGTGAATCGCTTGCGCCAGGGCCTCATCCAGCCCATTGGTGTTATAGAAGGCCTTCCCGCCCGTGTCGCGGGCCAACTCATCCATGGTCGCTTGATTGGCGGTACGCTGCTTGCTGTCCTCCCGCAAATGCGTCACCTGCGCCGTTGTGGCCTGCTGCGCATTCGTCACCGTCAGCGGCGGACCGCTAACGTCGTACAGTGGATCTGTGGCCAAGCCGCCAGCCTCCACCGGATAAATGGCCACCCGCGCCTTGGTAAGTGCGTCAGCCGTCTTGCGCAGTTCTTCCTCGTGATCCCTGTCCAAGACGACATTCGTAGGAGATTTTTGAAAAATCATCAGTGGAAATGCCCCCGAAAACCACACCACGTTCTTGCGTCCGGGAAAGGCCGAGAGATACCGCGCCAGTTGTTGCATTTCGAATAACGTGGTCTGTACTCGAAGGGATGTCTGGCTCGACTCCGACTCTGCCAGAAACTGCCGTAGCGAATCCATGGCGGCCTGAATGTCCGGATCGCGCACAGCTAGCTCTTGCATTTGCGCAATGGACTGCTCCTCCACATGGGTCTCGATGGGGGATCGCAGCAGCGGGGATCGCTGCGGGTTGCTTCCCGACTTTTTGTCATTGAGCGCTGCCAGCAATGCCGACAGATCGCTCGTGAAACCGTGCACCATGCGCAACCTGGTAGACAGGACGAAGATTGCCATCGGTTCGCCCGCATGCATGCCAGCCAGGTACTTGAGAACCTGTTTGTGCACATAGGATTGGTCCTGGATCGGAGTATTCAACGCGTCCAGCAGAACCACACTCAGCGAATCGAGGGCCTCCGTGCGGGGGGAATTGCTGAAGGTATTCGGTGGCGGAGCTGGCGGCTTGATCGCAGCGGGAGCTTTGCCTGTATGTTCCTCAAAGACCGAGATTGTCTGTGGGGCGCCGTCCTCAAACACTTTGAAATCTTCCCTACGCAGGCCCCGGACCGGCAGACCACCCGCGTCCGTCACCACTACATCAACCACCACCAGTCGCGCCTCAGTTCTCAAGGTTGGGCCGACGGTTTCCGGAACAGGAGTCTGCGATTGCAGATCAATTATGAAAAACACCAGGAAAGTGAACCAAATCAGACACCGGAGACGGGGCAGCATATTCGCACTCCTCGACGCAGTTCTCAGATGCCGATTGCGACACCGGCCACGTCGTTATCTGCCCGGCAGGGCTTGCTAAGTTGCATCGAGTGCTCGGACACTTATTCTAACTCCCAGCGCATCGATGTAGCTTCCCTCGCACACCGACCCCCACCCTGAATTGCATGCGATATGCGGAGCAACCGCGACGGCATCGGGTGACCCTCAGCTGAAAACTTCTGGAATAACCACCGTTAACGTAAACGTTTACGTTGATTTGCCGTCTAAGCTGCGGTAAGGTCATCCTGCAAGGCTGTCGTCAAAGCCCCTGCTTTACTTCGCGACAGCATAGGCCATGAAGACAAACATAACGCTGTTCGATATTGCTGAAGCCTTAGGCGTTTCTACCGGCACCGTCCACCGCGCTCTTCATAATCACGCAGGCGTCAATGCCATGACCAAGGCCCGGGTCCTGCAGATGGCCAAGACGCTCGGCTACCGCCCGAATCTGGCAGCCCGATTCCTGTCCTCCAAGCGAAGCCTGAAGATTTCCGTGAACACGCTCGCCGGTACGACGTCGTTCTGGGACGAAGTTCGCGCCGGGATCAGCGAGGAAGCCAAGTCGGTGCTGATGGAAAACGTCGACCTGGAGTTTCGCACTTATCCGCGGTTAGGCGAAGGAGAGGAAGACGCTTTCGAAGCCGCGCTCCAGGCCAAGGTGGACGGCATCATCATTTTTTCGAGCCGGCCCGAAAAGCTGCGGACGCGGATTCGGCGCGCTTCGCGCAGCCGTATTCCGGTCATGTGCGTGACCACCGACGCGCCTAACACCGGTCGCCTCGCGGTGGTCTCCATCGACACGCTGGCCAGTGGCGCGCTCGCCGCTGACCTGATGGGTCGTTTTCTGGGCGGCAAGGGCCAGGTCGCGGTCACGCTGAGCGATCTCGGGATTACCGAGCACGCCGAGAAGTATTCCGGGTTTGAGAAGACGCTGCACTCGTTCTATCCCAAGATGAGCGTGCTGGAGCCCCTTGAAGATCACGATATCGAGCCCGAGGCGTACGAGAAATGCCGAAAGCTGTTGGAGGCGCATCCGGACTTGGCAGGAATCTATGTCACCACGGAGGCCTCCATCCCTGTGATCAACGCGGCACGCGACGCCGGCCTGCTCAACAAATTGACCATCATCACTACGGACCTCTTTCCCGCACTGGTGCCGCAAATTCGATCGGGAGCGGTGAGCGCGACCATCTATCAGCGCCCGCGCACTCAAGGCCGCATGGCTTTCCGCGTGCTGCACGAATTCCTGGCAGAAGGGGAGTGCCCGTCGTACCAGGTCACTCTGGCTCCGCACCTGGTCATGCGCGGGAATCTTGATTTCTTTCTCGAACGACAGTCGGGCGAAACCAACGGAAACCGCCGCCGCAACGGCAAACGCGAACCTACCACGAAGGCCCAGTCCGAAGAGGCCGTCCTCTCGCGCGGTTGAAGCGGTAAGCAACGAAATCGAGACAGGGGTAGTGGACTACTTTGAAAAGTGGCTCACTATCGAGAGAGGACCCTTGTTGTAATCGTTTACGGTAACGCGTAAGATGCTGGCGAGTTACCGCACTTCATCCTGCATTCGTTGCGAAAGTTCATGACAAAGACATCCCGCTTGGCCTTCCAGCTTTTCCTCGCTGTTCTGGTCCTAATCCCGATAGCCGCCGCGCAGTGGACGCCGCGCAATCCCATCACCGCCGTGCAACAGCAGCCCGACGGAGTCGTTCTCACGCTGCAATCCGGCACGCTAAAAATCCAGGTCTGCTCGGATTCCGTCATTCACGTTCTGTATTCTGCGAGCTCGACTTTTCCATCGCTGCCGGACTATGTAGTCGTCAAGAAAGACTGGCCCGGCGCCAAATTCAGCTTCCAGTCCACGGACAACGAAGTCGTCCTGACGACCGCCGCGCTGAAGATTGTCGTAGCCCGCAACGACAGCTCCATCACCTATCGCACCGCAGATGGAGGTCAACTTCTCCAGGAGGGATCGCGCAAGCTGACTCCGGTCGAGGTGAATGGCGAGAAGACTCATCGCGCCGAATCATTCTTTAACATCTACGGCTCGCACGAGGCTTTGTACGGATTAGGACAGCATCAGGCCGGTGTGTGGAACTACCGAGGCGAGTCGGTCGACATCTCGCAAGACAACAGTAACATTTCCGTTCCATTCCTCGTTTCCAGCAAAGGCTACGGCATCTACTGGAACAACGACTCGCGCGGCCGCTTCAACAACCGCTTCGCGAATTACATGTACGTCACCTCTGAAGTGGCGGACGTAATCGATTACTACTTTTTCTACGGCCCCGATCTCGACAAAGTGATTGCCGACTACCGCGACTTGACCGGACAAGCTCCCATGTTCGGCCGCTGGGCCTGGGGCTTCTGGCAATGCAAGAACCGCTACAAGTCGCAGGACGAAATCCTCGGAGTCGCGAAGAAATATCGCGAGATGCACATTCCGGTCGACAACATCGTGCAAGACTGGTTCTGGTGGAACCGCAAGGGAGAATTTGTTTTCAACAAGAACTATCCCGACCCCAAGGGCATGGTCGACCAACTTCACCGCGACAATTTTCACCTGATGATTTCGATCTGGCCCTTCTTCGAACCTGGATCGACGAACTACGACTACATGGATAAGCAGGGTTGGTTCGTCGACAAATTCAAGTTTGCCAAGCCGCCTTATCACACCAGCGGCATGGCGGTGTACGACGCCACCAATCCGGAAGCGCGCAAATACTACTGGAGCGAGATCAACAAAGCGCTGTTCAGCATTGGCCTCGACGCCTGGTGGATGGACACCACCGAGCCCGAGACCGAAGGCCAGGAAGACAACATCCTGCTGAATCGCAAGCTCGCTGTAGGCAGCGGCAATCGCTACGTGAATGTCTTTCCCTTGATGGACACTGGAGCCGTGTACGAGGGCCAGCGCAGCGCGAGCGACAAGAAACGCGTGTACATCCTTTCGCGTTCAGCTTTTTCGGGCGAGCAACGGAATTCCGTCACCACGTGGTCGGGCGACATCAATTCCGATTTCTTCAGCTTTCGCCGCCAGATTCCTGCCGGGCTGAACTTTGCGCTCTCGGGAATCCCTTACTGGACGACCGATGTCGGCGGCTTCGTTTTCGGCAGTCCCGCCGATCCGGCGTTTCGCGAACTGTTCGTGCGCTGGTTTCAGTATGCGACCTTCTGTCCGATTCTGCGGGTTCACGGCACGCGCAACCCGGATGAGAACGAACTGTGGTCCTACGGGCCTGATGCGCAGAAGACTCTGGTCAGTTTTGATCGCCTGCGCTACCGCATGCTGCCTTATATCTACTCGCTCGCGTGGAAGACGACGAGCGAAGGCTACACCCCGATGCGCCCGCTGGTCATGGATTTCCGCACCGACGACCGCGCTCAGAACATTGGCGATCAGTTCATGTTTGGCCCGGCAATCCTGGTGAATCCAGTGACTGAGCCCGCCGCCAGCCTGCGACAAGTCTATCTCCCAGAGGCGAAGTGGTACGACTTCTGGTCAGGAACTACGGTTCCGGGGAATCGCATGATCGAGGCGGCCGCTCCGCTGGAACGAATTCCGCTCTATGTTCGCGCCGGATCGATTCTTCCCTTGGGGCCGGATGTCGAGTGGTCGACCGAAAAACCTGCGGACCCGATTGAACTCCGCATCTATCGTGGCGCTGACGGCGATTTCACTCTCTACGAAGACGAGAACGATAACTACAACTACGAAAAAGGCGCGTACGCGACGATCCCGATCCACTGGGACGACAGTAAGAGCGCGCTCACCATCGGCGACCGCAAAGGTGAATTCCCTGGAATGCTGAAGCAGCGCACGTTCCGCGTGGTATTGGTCCACGAAAACCACGGTGTGGGAATCGGACCGTCCGACGAACCGGACAAGATCGTGTCGTACTCCGGAACCAAACTCGAAGTTACACCATAACGTGGAAGAGCGGCGCTTCAGTGCCGCGTCCGCCAAGAAATTCATTTTGGGCTTCAGATGGGATGAGACGGCTGGTCTCGCGGAACGAGCTTAAGATGCTGTCCGCAGCGCACTCGAAGTGCAAAAAGGAGACCAGCCAATGAAGAACAGTAGCAGAGAAGAGGAATGGAAGGTAAGACCGGATCGGACCGTTGGCGTGGACTTGGGGGAGCGATGCAGCCGCTACTGCGTGCTGAACGGCGAGGGAGAAGTGATG